>Ga0272446_1002710_pt1 | contig 23575 bp, 17 predicted proteins | sample YNPCB0061_FD_194587 | JGI IMG/M metagenome (GOLD analysis project Ga0272446, IMG submission 194587) | Hot spring microbial mat communities from Yellowstone National Park, WY, United States - YNP-CB-006-1 | ecosystem: Environmental > Aquatic > Thermal springs > Hot (42-90C) > Sediment | place... | reverse complement strand
CTGGCTCGCGCTCTGGCGGCCGCGCTGGGGCGCTCCGACAAAGCGCCGCTGGGGCCGGTGACGTCGGCTTATCGGGCCGCTTCGGATCTCGATCTAAAGGCGTCTCTGCTTTCGGTCATGGCCCAGACGGGACGTGCGGAGGCTCTTGGGGAGCTGCGGACCGCTCTGAAAGACTCCAACGCGGATCTGCGGCGCAGCGCGGTGCTGGCGCTGGCCGAATGGCCGAACCCGGAGCCCATGCCGGACCTGATCGGGGTGGCGCGCAACGATTCCAGCTCCGCCGTTCAGATCCTGGCCTTGCAGAGCTACCTGCGTCTCATGGCGCTGCCCAGCAGCCGCACTCCTGCCGAGACGGTGGCCTTGCTGGCGGAAGCGATGAAGCTGGCGCGCAGGGCGGATGAGAAGCGCGCGATCCTGTCCCAGGCGGCGCGCATCAATCACCCGGACGCGCTGGCGCTGGTGGAGTCCGCCATGCAGGACCCGGAAGTGGGCGCGGAGGCCCGGGTTGCGGCGGATCAAATCCGCCAGAAGCTGACCCCCGCGCGGAGGCAATGACGCCCGCCGCGAGACTCACGCAACCGTGAGAGCCGATGCCGGCGCAAGACCGGATCTGAAGCCTCGCACGCGGCCGCTCACGAATCCGGCACGCTACGCAACCGTTCGGCGGCCGTCTCCGGCGTGATGTCGCGTTGCGGCATGGCCAGCATCTCATAGCCGACCATAAACTTCCGCACCGTAGCCGAGCGCAGCAGCGGCGGATAAAAGTGCGCGTGCAGCCGCCATTCGGGATGGTCTTGCCCGTCGGATGGACGCTGATGGAAGCCCATGGAATACGGGAAGGGGACCGCGAACAAGTTGTCGTAGCGGCGGGTGAGACGGCCCAGAATGTCCGCCAGATCGTTCCTGCCGCCGTCGTCCAGTTGTTCCAGGCTGGTCACCGGCCGCCGCGCCAGCACCAAAGTCTCAAACGGCCACACGGCCCAGAAAGGGACCAGCGCCGTGAAAGACTCGTTCTCGCAGACCAGCCGCTCTCCGGCTTCCCGTTCCAATTCCAGGTATTGGTCTAGAAGGCAAGCGCCGTTCTGCTCGAGGAATCTCCGTTGCGCCGCCTGCTCCTTGACGATCTCGTTAGGTAAGGTGCGGTTGGCCCAGATCTGACAGTGCGGGTGGGGGTTGCTGCACCCCATCATCTCTCCGCGGTTTTCGAAGATCTGTATGTACTGGATGCCAGGGTGTGAGCCGAGCTCCTGATATTGCTCGGCCCAGGTGTCCACCACCAGGCGCATTTCGGCCAGGCTCATCCGGCTCACGGTGAGATCGTGGCGCGGCGAGAAGCACACCACGCGGCAGGTTCCGGGCTCGGCTTGGGCGACGAGCAAGCCGCGGAGGTTGAATTCGCCGGGCGGGGTGTCCAGCTTGAGAGCCGCAAAATCGTTTTCGAAGACGAACGTCGAAGTGTAGTGCGGGTTGCGCGCGCCCCCGGCGCGTTCGTTGCCGGGGCACAGGTAGCAGTTAGGATCGTAGGCGGGCTGGGCCGCCGCCGGCAGCTTTTCGACTTGCCCCTGCCAGGGCCGCTCGGTGCGGTGGGGCGAGACCAGCACCCACTCGCCGGTCAGCGGATTGAATCTCCGGTGAGGATGCTCTTTCAGATGGAACATGCCGGCCGCAGCTCAGATCTCGAACACCGCGCCCGTATCTGCGCTGGTGACGAATTGCAAGTACCGGGCCAGCCAGCCGCGTTTCACTTTGGGTTCGAAGGGAGGCAGTGCGGCCAAACGGCGCTGAATTTCGCGTTCCTCGACCTTGAGTTCAATGACGCGCGTGCGGGCATTGATGTAGATGCGGTCGCCGGGCTGGACGGCGGCGATGGGGCCTCGCGCGGCCGCTTCGGGCGCGATATGTCCGACGCACAGGCCGCGGGTGCCGCCCGAGAAACGTCCGTCGGTGATGAGCGCCGCTTTGACGCCGCTGCCGGTGAGCGCCGAGGTGGGCGAAAGCATCTCCTGCATGCCTGGTCCGCCCCGCGGGCCCTCGTAGCGGATGACCACGACGTCTCCATCCTTTACTTCACCGGCGAGAATCCCTTCGAGCGCGGCCTCTTGCGATTCGTAGATGCGCGCCGGGCCCTCGAACTCCATCATGGAAGGATCCACGCCGGCGACTTTGACGACCGAGCCTTTCGGGGCAAGATTGCCGAACAGGATGGCGAGCCCGCCGGTCTGGGAGAAGGCTTTCTCTCCAGCGCGAATGACGTCGCCGTCGGCGTCAGGGGAATTCCGCACGTAATCCCCCAGCGTTCCGGCTACAGTTTTGGCGTTCAAATCCAGGGGCGCCGTGCCGGAAGCCAGGACCGCTTTGAGGATCGCGCCGATGCCGCCGGCGCGGTGAACGTCCTCGACGTGGACCTCGGGACGGCTGGGGGCGACTTTGCAGACGTTCGGGGTGCAGTCGGAAAGCTCGTTCAGCCGGTTGAGGTTGTAGCCGATGCCGGCCGAATGAGCCAGCGCCAGCCCGTGCAGCACGGTGTTGGTCGATCCGCCCATGGCCATGTCCAGAATGAACCCGTTATCCATGGCGGAGGGCGTGAGGATGTCGAGGGGGCGAACGTTTTCCTCCATGCACCGCTTCAGCGCGCGCGCCGCGCGGCGCACCAGATCCAGACGGTCCGGATTCAATTCAGTCTTGGTCTTCGCCGCATCCGCCCAGCGCTCGGCAGGAACCGTTCCGTTGCCCGGCAGGGCTAAGCCCACGGCCTCGGCCATGCAGTTCATCGAATTCGCGGTGAACATGCCCGAGCAGCTTCCGCAGCCCGGGCAGGAGTTTTCCGCCAGGGCGCGCAGCTCGGCCTCCGTGATCTTGCCTGCGCTGAACTTGCCCACGCCTTCGAAGACGGTAATCAAATCCGTGCCGCCCGCGCCGGCCAGCATCGGACCGCCGCTGACATAGACCGAAGGAATGTTCAGCCGCGCCATGGCGTTGAGCATGGCCGGAACGATCTTGTCGCAGTTGCCGATTCCGATCCAGCCGTCGCAGGGGTGCGCCCCTACGATGGTCTCGATCTGGTCCGTGATCAGCTCGCGCGAGGGCAGGGAATACTTCATGCCGAAGTGCCCCATGGCGATGCCGTCATCGACGGCGGCGCCGATGTTCGTATACCATACGTTGAATCCGAGAGCGAGCAGCTCCTCCCACAGCACCTTGCCCAGTTTCTCCAGATGCGCGTGGCCTGGGATCTGCGTGGTGTAGGAATTGACGATCGTCACGAAAGGCTTGGACAAATCGTCCAGCGAGCGGATAAACCCGGCGGCTTTCATCAGAGACGCGGCCGGAAGCATCTTGGCGCCGTCTTTTAGGATCTGGCTGCCTCTTTTGCGGACATCTTCGATTCCTGGATTCATGGGACCATTTTCGCAAATGATGTGCCCGGCTGCGCTGAGCCCGCACACGCGCCTTCGCGGAACGTTTTTGCCCGCGGCTGCGTAATTACATAATGTGCGTCCCGCTCAACCGAGCCAAAGGACGCCAGGAGGAATACGACATGAAGAGGATTGCCCTTGCTTTGCTGGCCTGCTCGATCGCCTTCGCAGGCTCCAAGACATACACCCTGAACGTGTGGCAGCCGGCCGTGCTGGCGGGTACGGAACTTAAGACCGGCCAGTACCGCATGGACGTGGACGGGAATAAAGTGATTCTGAAGGCTGGCCGCCAACTCGTGGAAGCCAATGTGAAGGTGGAGAGCTCCAACACGAAAAACCGCTCGACCACCCTGGTGATGGAAGAGCGGGACGGCAAGATGCACATCCGCGAGATTCTCCTCGGCGGCACGGACACCAAGCTGGTGGTCAACTGAGTCGCTCCTTGTGGGGCGAAGTGGGATACAATGCACTTCGCCCCATGTTTCATTTCCGATTTCCCCGGCGCAAGTTTCTGAAGACGGCGGCCGCCGCGGCCGCAGCGGGTGTGGCCTGCGGGCAGAGCCGCGGCGAATTCCGTCCCCTGTTCAACGGGAAGAACTTAGATGGCTGGCGCGCCATCCCGCGCGTTCCCGTGCCGGCGTATCCCGGCGCGCCGGCTCCGGATCCCAATAGCCCGGGCTACCGCAAGGCTCTCACTTCGCGTGGGCGCTGGGTGGTTCAGAACGGCGTCATCGTTGCCGGTCAGGATCCGCCGGACTCGGGCCTCGGCGCGTATCTCATCACCCAAGAGAAGTTCGGCGACTTCGAGTTGGAGCTGGAAGTGAATCCGGACTGGGCCGTCGACAGCGGCGTCATGGTCCGGGCCACCGAATTGGGCGGGCAGGGATTCCAAGTGCATCTGGATTACCGCATGCTCGGCTCGGTGGGGACGTTCTTCGGCAACGGGATCGGCAACTGGCGCGCCCGGCACTATGCGTTCAACCCCAAGCTGGACCGGGATGGGAAGCTCGTCCGCCTCATCCGTGAGCCGGCCCCGGAGGAGGAGATCCGCCGGCTGGCTTGGCATTCCGATCCGGCGGAGTTCTTCCGCGTCTGGCGGGTGAATGACTGGAACACGCTGCGGATCCGCTGCGCCGGCCGCTATCCGCGCATCACGACTTGGGTGAACGGCGCGCGGATCGCGGAACTGGATGCCGCCGCTCTGGAGGCCCCGAACTATGACCGCGAAGCGGTAGCGCGGCTGCTGGGTCCGCGGGGACACATTGCGCTCGAGGTGCACGACAGCGGCCCGGACCTGTGGATGGGAAAAGACCGCTGGCTGCCGTTCCACGTCTGCCGCTGGCGCAATATCCGCATCCGGGACTTGGATTTCGAGTCCCCCAAAGCGCCTTAGGCGGTGCGCCGTTTCAAACGCCGGCGCCGCAGGACCGGGGCCAGCGCACTCAGTGCTTCATTCACCGAGGCGCTGTCAGGGAAAACGTCCAGCAAGCCCGGGTCAATCACCACGACATTGGCGCCCTGTGCATAGCGGGCGGCTGTGACGCCGCGGCGGGCTTTGGTAAAGTCGTACTCAGCCCGCATCGTATCGCGGTCCGGCTGCCGCCTCCGGGAACTAGGTTTCTTCTTCTTCATAACGTTTGCGCTCGCCAGGGGTTGCTTTCCGCGCCGAGATCAACCGGGTGCGCGGCCCCCGCTCGGCGAATGCCACCACCAACAGCCGCTGCCGGACGGACCGCCCAAGCAGCAAGTACCTCTCTTCCTCATCGGAATGGTCCGGATCGCGCATGAGCAAAGCAAGCGGGTCTCCGAAAACCGTGCACGCTTCCTCAAAAGGGACGCCGTGCTTGCGGGCGTTCGACGCTGCCTTCACGGGATCCCACTCGAATATATACCCCACGGCTGCCTGTCTACAACGTTACCGCATGCCGCTTATCCCGCGCAGAAGGTCTGCCGCTGGAGGAACCTGCGGATCCGGGAGTTGCCGTGATGCGCTCGGCGGCGCGAAGCGACGTGCTCTCCGCGCCGCCAAGATGAGGCGGGATCAAGCCTAGTAGAATGGTCGTGGACCCATCCATGCGAAATTCAAGCGTAATTATCGCGGCGGCTCTGTGCCTTGCAGCATCGATGGCGCCGGGCTGCCGGCGTCCGGAAGCGGAGAAGAAAGTGGCGGAACCCACCATCCAGGAGCGGCTGGCCAAGTACGCGGAGGTGCGGCTGCAAATCGACCCCAGGCCTCTGACCGACAAAGAACGCCGGATGATCCCCATCCTGATCGAGGCCGCGAAGATCATGGACGACCTGTTCTGGAAGCAGGCGTACGGGGACAAAGATTCGCTGCTGGCCAGGGTCAAAGATCCCGATGCGCGGCGTTTTGTGGAGATCAATTACGGCCCCTGGGACCGGCTGGACGGGAACCGGCCCTTTCTGCCGGGCTTCGGCCCCAAGCCGCCCGGCGCGAACTTCTACCCGAGCGACATCACCAAGGAGCAATTCGAATCCGCCGCTTCGGTGTCGCCCGAAGCAGCCAGGCAATTGCGCAGCCAGTACACCATGGTGGTGCGGCCGGAAGGCGGCGGGCTGGAGCCCGTGCCCTATCACGTGATGTTTGCGCCGCAGCTCAAGCAGGCCGCGGCCAAGCTGCGCGAGGCGGCCAAACTGGCCGACGATCCGGGACTCCGCAAGTACCTGCTGCTCCGCGCGGAAGCCTTGTTGACCGACGATTACAAGGCCAGCGACATCGCCTGGCTCGACATGAAGAACAACACCGTGGACGTGGTCATCGGGCCGATCGAGACCTATGAGGACCGCCTCTTCGGCTACAAAGCCGCCTACGAAGCGTACGTCCTGGTGAAGGACAAGGAATGGAGCCGGAGGCTGAGCCGGTACGCCCGCCTGCTGCCCGCTTTGCAACAAGGACTGCCCGTGCCCGAGCCGTACAAGCGCGAGAAGCCGGGCACGGATTCCGATCTCAACGCCTACGATGTGGTTTATTACGCGGGCGACTGCAACGCGGGCTCCAAGACGATCGCCATCAACCTGCCCAACGACGAGGAAATACAACTCAAGAAGGGCACGCGGCGGCTTCAATTGAAAAACGCCATGCGGGCCAAGTTTGACCGCATCCTGCTGCCCGTCGCCAACGTGTTGATTGCCGAGGACCAGAGGTCGCATGTGAACTTCGACGCCTTCTTCGCCAACACGATGTTCCACGAGGTGGCCCACGGCCTTGGCATCAAGAACACGCTCAACGGGAAGGGGACGGTGCGCGAGGCGCTCAAAGATCAGGCGTCGGCGCTCGAGGAAGGCAAAGCGGATGTGCTCGGGCTCTATATGGTGACCCGGTTGATCGAAAGCGGAGAGTACCACGACAGCGAACTCATGGACAACTACGTGACGTTCCTGGCGGGCATCTTCCGCTCCATCCGTTTTGGCGCAGCCAGCGCGCACGGCGTGGCGAATCTGGTGCGGTTCAACTACTTCGCTCAAGCGGGGGCTTTTCGGCGGGATGCGGCCACGGGGACCTACCGGGTCGAGCCGCAAGCCATGCGCAAGGCCGTGGAGTCGCTCGCGGAAAAGATTCTGCGGCTGCAAGGCGACGGCGACTACGAGGGCGCGGTCCGCTTCGTCCAGCAGATGGGCGCGATGGGCCCGGAACTGAAGGCGGATTTGGACCGGCTCAGCCGGGAGCGGATTCCGGTAGACGTGGTCTTCGATCAGGGCCGGCCGTTTTAGAGCGGCGGAACTGTTAGAGCGCCTGCTCGGCCGCGCCGAGCTTCACCGGGACTTTGATGGTCCGCCCGTCGCGGTAGACCGTGAGCGTCACCGTGTCGCCAGGGCGTTTGGACCGCAAGGCCCGCTCCAGCTCCGCCGTCGAGCCCACTGGCTTGCCATCCACGGCCATGATCAAATCGCCGCCTATGGGGATGATGTACCCGTAAGCCGAAACGCGCTGGCGCGCTCCGCGGATTCCAGCCGCCGCGGCGGGCGAACCAGCCGGGACGGAAACCACCAACAAGCCGCCCTCGGAGGGCAGGTCCAGCGCCTCCGCCAGCGGCCCGGAGATGGCCAGCACGCGCACGCCCAGGGTCGGACGGCCATAGCGGGTGATCCGCTGGTAATCGTCCAGCAATACCTTGACCCGGTTGATGGGGAGGGCGAATCCGATGCCTGCGTTGCGCGCCCCCACGATCATGGTGTTGACGCCGATGACGTTGCCCTGACTGTCCAATAGCGGCCCGCCGCTGTTGCCCGGGTTGATGGCGGCGTCGGTTTGGATCATGTCCTCCATGGGCCGCCCGCGCTCATCCGGAACGGTGCGGTGCAGCGCGCTGATGACGCCCGTGGTCAGGGTGCCATCCAGGCCGAAGGGGTTGCCGATCGCCAGCACCTTCTGGCCCACCTGCAAGCTGTCCGAATCCCCCAGCCGCAGATAGGGCAGCTTCTTCTTCGGTTCGATTTTCAGTAAGGCCAAGTCATTGTCGGGTTCGCGGTACAGGATGGCGGCCTCATAACGGCTGCGGTCGGCCAGAATCACGCTGATGCGCGCCTGAGGTCCGGCCACGACGTGGTAGTTGGTCAGAATCCGCCCGTCGGCATCGATCAGAAATCCGGAGCCGGCGCCTTCGACGGGAACGTAGCGGAAAAACCAGTCTTCCTGATACTGCACCGTGCTGATGTTGACGGTGGCCTGGTTGGCGGTCTTGTAGATTTCGATGTTGTTGAGCTCATCGGCGCTCAATCCCGCCGAGCGCGCCTTGTCCGGGGCTGACCACATCGGGCCGCTGCCGGGATCATCCAGCGCCGCGTGCCGCGGGCCCCAGCGCATCACGCTCGTGAGGTAAACCGCGCCCGCCACAAGCAAGCCTGCCAATAGAACTGAACGGATTCTCATGAAATCCTCCGCAACGCTTCGTAGACTTCCCGCACCTGTTGGAGCGTCTGCTCCCGGGTCCCGCCGGTGTCGATGACGAAATCGGCGAGCTTGATCTTTTCCTCCAGCGGGATCTGGCGGCGGATCCGCGCCAGCGCTTCCTCGCGCGTCATCCCACCCCGCTGCACCGCCCGCTCAATCTGCTGCTCCTGGCTGCATGCGGCCACGATCAGCCGGTCAAAGCGCTTGTGCGTCCCGGCTTCGATCATCACCGCCGCCTCCACCACGGCAATCGCTCGCGGGTCTTCCTCCGCTAGGCGCTCCAACCAATCATTTTCCCGCCGGATGACCCAGGGATGCACCAGGCGGTTCAAGGCCGCCAGCCGCTCGGGATCCTCGAAGACGATCCCGGCCAGCCGCTTGCGGTCAATCGAACCATCCGGCGCCAGGATCTCCGGACCGAACTCCTTGAGAATCTCCGCGAAGGCCTCTCCGCCCGGCTCCATCACCTGGCGGCCGATTTCATCGGCCTGGAGCACTCGGCAGCCTAGCTCCTCGAGCGCTTGGCCGACGAAGGTCTTGCCGCTGGCCAGTCCGCCCGTCAGTCCGACCTTTAACACAAACCAAGTCTCCGCTCGGCGATCTCGATGGTGTTGACCATCAGCATGGCGATGGTCAGGGGCCCCACGCCGCCCGGGACGGGAGTGTAAGCGCCGGCGCGCTCGGCTACTTCCAGCGGGTGCACGTCGCCTACCAGCAGGCCGCCTTTCTTGTCGAAATCCGCCAGCTTCTCCGGCGCGCGGGCGAAGATGCGCTCCGCCACGCTGCGGTCGCTGATGCGGTTGGTGCCGACGTCGATTACCGTGGCCCCGGGTTTGATGTAGTCCGCGGTGATGAGCGCCGGGCGGCCCATGGCGGCCACCAGAATGTCGGCCTCGCGGCAGACGCCGGCAAGGTCCACGGTCTTCGAATGGCAGATGGTCACCGTGGCGTGCTCGTGCAACAGCAGAAAAGCCATCGGCTTGCCGACCAGATCGCTGCGGCCCACCACGACGGCGCGGCGGCCGGCGATGGGGATCTGGCAGCGCTTGAGAATTTGTATGATCCCCGAAGGCGTGCAGGGCCGTGGGCCGGGCCGGTTGGTCACCAGGTTGCCCGCATTGAGGGGATGGAGGCCGTCGACGTCCTTTTCCGGCGAGATCGCCAGCAGCACGCGCTTGGAGTCGATCTGCGAGGGCAGCGGCATCTGAACCAGAATGCCGTCGACGTCTTCGTCCGCGTTGAGCTGCTCCACCAGGGCCACCAGCTCGCCGGTGGAGATGTCCGCGGGGGGCGTCAGCCGCTGGCTGCGGATGCCGATCTCTTCGCAGGCCTTGATCTTGTTGCGGACGTAGATGTGAGAGGCGGGATCATCGCCCACCAGGATCACGGTTAGGCCGGGCGGCCGCCGCGCCGCGGTCAGCTTCGCCACGCGCTCTTTACACTCTTCCAATATCTGGTTGCGAATACGGATGCCATCCAGGATCTGAGCCATTTACTCGCAGGATACCAGCAGAACGCCCCTTAGCGGCGGGTGCGGAAGTGATAAACCGCCGCCCCAACGGCCACCGTGATGGCTGCGGCCAGGGAGACCTTCGGCTGCAACAGGAAACCGTAGACGGTCATCCACAGGCCCACCAGGATAAACAGCACCGGCAGCAAAGGCCAGGCAAAGCTCACCACGCGTAGCCTTTGCCACTCCGGCCTGCGGCGGAAGCGGAACAGGGAACTCACCGCCATCACCGCGAAGAAGTTCAGGGTGAAGCCGATGTAGATCACAAGCTGCGGGAACGGCGTCAGGGTCATCAGCATGGCGCAGAGGCCTTGCAGAACGATCGCCGCCACGGGGGTGTGCCAGCGCGGATCCACTTTCGCCGCCACCGGCAGAAAAGCGCCGTTCTTGGCCATGGCGTAGTAGACGCGCGGACCGATGGTCACCATGGCGTTCACCGTGGACATCAGGGAAACCGCCATCAGGGCGCTGAAGATCCCCGCCACGTTCGAGCCGAACAGCTTGGAGGCCGCCAGCGCGCCCACCGCCACCACGCCTTTCATCTCGCCTAACGGCACGGCGTAGATGAAGAGCACATTCAACGCCAGGTACAGCGCCGCGACTAACCCCGCGCCCAAGGCCAGCGCCACCGGCAAGGTCCGCTCCGGCCGTTTCAGCTCTTCGGCGATGTAGGTGGCTGCATTCCAGCCGCTGTAAGCCACATAGATCCAGAACAAGCTGATGATGAACTGGGCCGGCAGAGAGGCGCTGGAGGTCCGCTCGGTGGTCATCGAGAAATGGTCCCAACTTCCTGTGCCCACGCTGAAGCCCAGCCACAGGAAAGCCACCAGCACCAGGACCTTCATCGAGGTGAGCACGTTCTGGATTCGCGCAATGCGCCGCACCCCGAAGAAATTGAGCACGGTAAAAAGCCCGATCAAAGCCGAGGCCAGAAGCTGCGCCCCGCCGACCTTGAACGACCATGCGCCGGAGCCTATCGTAATCTGCGCGTTCTCCTGCTTGAAGGCCGGGAAGAAGTATCCCACATAATCCGAGAACGCCAGGGCCGCGGCGGCGATCGGCGCCGAAAAGCCGGCGAAGAAAGAAACCCAGCCGGTCATGAATCCCCAGGTGGGACCGTAGGCGCGCGTGAGGTAGACATACTCGCCTCCGCTGCTGGGGAAATTGATGCCCAGCTCGGAATAACAGAAGGCGCCTACCAGCGCGAATAACGCGCCCACAACCCAGATGATCAGAACCAGCGACGGGGCGCCAAGGTCGCCCGCCAGAAACCCGCTGGTGGCGAAGATGCCCGTGCCCACCATGTTGGAGACCACCAACGCCGTAGCGCTTACAACTCCCAACTGGCGCAGCAGAGTGACGGAGCTTTCCGATGTAGTCTGACCGAGGACAGGATTCTTGGGGTTCACCTGGACATTGTACGCCAACCGGCATAACATCGAAGCATGAGCGCGGCGATCTTTGCAATGCCGTTCGCCCTCCTGCTATGGACCGCTGACCCGTACGAGCGGCCGCGGGAGCGCATGGCAGCCGAGCAGATCGAAGCCCGCGGCATCCGTCACCCGGGAGTGCTGAAGGCGATGCGGAGCGTGCCCCGCCACATGTTTGTACCGGAATCGCTGCGCTCAATGGCCTACCAAGATACGCCGCTGCCCATCGGCCACGGCCAGACGATTTCGCAGCCTTACATCGTGGCCTTTATGACCGAATTGCTGGATCCGCGCCCGGAGCACAAGGTTTTGGAGATCGGAACCGGAAGCGGCTATCAGGCGGCGGTGCTTTCGGCGCTGGTGAAGCAGGTCTTCACCATCGAGATCGTTCCGGAGCTGGCGCAACAAAGCGCGGAGCTGCTCAAGCGGCTCGGCTACGCCAACGTCACCGTCCGCCAGGGAGACGGGTACCTGGGTTGGCCGGAACAAGCGCCCTTCGACCGCATCATGCTGACGGCGGCGCCGGCCGACGTGCCCAAGGCGCTGATCGATCAGTTGAAACCGGGCGGAAAGCTGGTGGCGCCGGTCGGCAGGAGCGCTTGGGACCAGGAGCTGGTGCTGTTGGAGAAAAGCGCCGACGGCAAGATCCGGCGGCGCCCGGTACTGCCGGTCCGGTTCGTGCCCATGGTCCCGGGAAAATCAACCGAAAAGCGCTGATTCCGGCGAGCCGGCCGGCCGCTGCGGCGGAGCGGATCCCCCGAGTTCACTTGCTGCCGCATCAACGCCCCACAATCTTCCAGGAGAAACAAGAGCCGTCCTTACGGTCCGGCGACGGCCCCGGATGGTTTGCGCCCACGGGGCCGGGATTCTTCGGCGCAACGATGTAGCGATGGGTCGCCAAAGAGAGCAATAAAGTGTCGCCGCGGTGCAGGTCAACCCACTGGAAAGTTTCCGCGTCGCCGGGCTTGACGGATTTCAGAGTAACCTCGCCAGGCTTGCCCTCGCCCCCGACCGACACGAATTTTCCATCCCGTGTCTGAAGGGAGATGCGCCCGCGGCCCCGGTCCACCACGCGGAAGGGCGTAGCTTCGGCCGCGTTGCTCACCGAGTGAAGGCTGCCGTTCACTACAGCCAGGGCGTGGCCCGTTCCGAGGTCTGCGAGCGTGATGAACTGCGAGAGAGGGATGGGGCGGGTCAAACCGCGCGGGCGAAGCTCATTGACGTTGAAGAAGTTGAAGTCCGCGGCCCCGCCCGGCGCTCCGCCGGTGTTGTAGTGAAACAGCGCGTAGCGAACGCCTTGAAACGTCCTTAGCTGGAATACCATGATGAATTCCGGGCCGAGGGGCTTGAAATCCTTCCCATTGAAGCTGTAGCTGAAGCGGGCGATCTCGGTGTCGAAGTTGCAGTGAACTCGGAGCCAGAGGCGGGGACTTGGGGCCGCCTCCTGGACTGTTTTGCCGGTAATGTGGTCGTACTGCGCGAGGCGATAGCCGCCGGCCTCGCGGATCAGCCCGATCCAGGCGTACGGCCAGTTCAACAGCGCCAGCCCCGCGACGTCGCCTTTTTTCATGCCGCTGCCGTCCAACTCCGTCGTCACCGTGGATTCCGGACCGATGGCGCGCTGGGTCAGCGTATTACGGGCCCACCAGAAATCCGAAGCGGGCAGGGAGTGCAGGCGCAGGTAACCCGGCCGCTCCGACAACGACCACTTGGAATCGTCCGGGACGTGATTCCATTGCCAGACCAGCTGGAGGCGCGGGCCGGAAAAGTCGTCGCTGCGGTCATAGGGAGAGGTCACCGGGCCGGTGTAGCCGGTGTTTGGCTTCACCCAAGTGGCCGGCGTCCGTCCGAGGTTCCCCGGGAGGCCGAAATAGGGCCAACCGTCCACCCAAGTCACCGGCGACAGAGAGGTGAGGCGGCCGACGGAGTTGTGGTCCTGCATCGAGTAGCCCCACCATTCCCCGGTAGGCGTGTCGATGATGCCCCCTTGATGCAAGGTGAGGCTCAGGCGCTCGCTGGGATCGGGCGGGATCAGTTCAAACGGCGGTTGCTGGCGGCGGCTGTCCTTTAATCGATACCCCTGGCCGATGCCCAGGCTCTCCCCTTCACTGATCGTGCGCACTTCCCAGGGGCCGGCGAGCGAATCGGCGCGGGCGCACTTCATGGGCACATGCGCGCCCGGGATGGCGCTCACGATGTAGTACTTGCCGTTGATCTTGTAGAAATGCGAGCCTTCGCCGAGCCCCAGGCTGCGGTCGATCAACAGCCGGTCGGTCCCGGGGATGACATCGGTGAGCTCCGGGTTCAGCTCAACGATGCGGATGTTATTCGCTCCGTACACGGCGTAGATCTTGCCGTCGTCGTCAAACAAGACCGAGATGTCGTGCAGCCCTTGCTCGATACGGTTGTGCTTCCACGGGCCGCGCGGGTTGGCGGCGCGGAACACCTGGAGACCGAAGCGGTTCACGTTGGCGAAGATGTAATAGGTTCCGTTGTGATAGCGGAAGCAAGGGGCCCAAATCCCCTGGCCGTAAATCTGGCGGCCATTTTCCAAGCGGAAATCCGGCCCCAGGTCCAGCCGTTCGAAGGCATAGCCGATGATGCGCCAGTTGACCAGGTCCCGGGAGTGCAGAATGGGCAGGCCCGGCATGGCGTGCATGGTGGTCCCGGTCAGGTAGTAGTCCGAGCCCACGCGGATCATGTCCGGGTCGGAGAACTCGTCGTAGAAGAGCGGATTGGAATAGGTCCCGTTGCCATTGTCGGCGGCCCAGGAACGCCTCGCGCTCTGCGCACCGGCCCCATCGGGGCCGGTCGAGAGCAGCGCAAAGAGCAGCAGCGGAACTGCGGCGATCGCCGCGCGGAAACTGGCACGCATACGGCTTATTCTAGATCGCCGGCAGTGAACAGCGGAACAAGCCGCAGCTCCGCCCGCGCCCGGAATGCAGTAAGGTAAGGCAGGATGAGGCGGGTCTTGCGGCTGATTCTCCGATTGGCGCCGGCGTTTCTTCTGTGTGCAGCGATGCACGCGGCCGGGCCTGAGAATTGGGTCCCCGCGCGCTGGAACGGCGGGCCGCTCGAAACCGCCAGGCGAGGCCATCTCGATCCCTCGTTCGCGGCTGTTTTGAAGGATTGGTACGGCACGCGCAGCCTCGATCTGCTTTCCGGCACGCCCATCAACTGCCTGCTGGTTCCTTGGAGCGCGGGAGTGGAGCCGAAGCTGGAAGCCGAGCAGCAGCGGATTCTGACTTCTTTTGTTCGCGAGGCTCACACGCGCAATATCGCGGTTGTCGGCGTGCTCTATCCGGCCGCGGAGCCAAGGCGGGCGGCCGAGTCCGCGGTGAAGGCGAAGTTGGACGGGCTGGCGCTCGCAGGAGAAGCCGCCTCCGACGGACGATTCCTGGCGGAATTGCGGAAATACTGGGGGAAGAAACCCGTGATCCCTTTGGGTGGCCGCGACGCGCTGCGGGCGGAGGCGGACTGGGCGGTGTGGGCCACGAAGGAAGGCGTGCCTCCCCGGGTTCGAATCACGTCCGGCGATGGGGCGGTGATGGCCACCACCACAAGCGAGCCCTGGATCGAATCCAACACTTGGCTCGTCCAAGCGCTGCTCGCGGCGGGCGGATCGCGTCCGGCGTGGCTGGGCTACGCGCTGGCGGAACCGAGTGTACAAGATTATGTGCGCGCCATCGCCGATGCCTCGATCGCCGGCGGCCGCTGGATCGTATCACTGGATGACCGCTTGCAAGCGGGTCTCTGGCGGCGCGAGGCGCAAGCATTGGCTGCATGGCAGTCGATCTCCGCCGCGCTGCGGCAGTATGAGGAGATTCAGCATGCGCGTCCGCTGCGGCCTGTGTCCGTGCTAGGCATCGTTCGGGATCCCGCCTTCCCCTATCCCGAGATCGCCGATGAATACCTGAACCTGATCCACCGCCGGCGCATTCCATTCACGGTCATCGAACGGCGAAGCTTGACGCACGGGGCGATTGCCGGCCTGAGAGCCGTTCTGGCGCTGGAGGTTGCGCCGCCCTCGGATTCGGAGCGTGCCCTGCTGGAAAGCTTCGCCAAAGCCGGCGGGACGTTGGTGGCGGGGCCGTCGTGGGCGCCGCTCAAAGAGGGCGAAGACGAATTCGTGACGGCGGCGATGGGTTCTGGAGAGTTGATCCTTTGCCGCCGGGAGATCTGCGCTCCCGAAGCAGTGGCGCGCGAGATGGTGGACTGGATCGGCGCCGGGAATCTGCCCGTGCGGGTGTTTAACGCGCCATCCGCTCTACTCCGGGCGTGGCGCGCGGATTCTGGTGGGACGGTGCTGGTTCATCTGGTGAATTACGCGTCGTCCCCTTCGGAAAGGGTGACCGTGCGCCTCCAGGGGCGATTCCCCACAGTGCGCCTGATGCGTCCCGGCGCGGAGGCGGTAAACTTGAAACCGGACTTCAGCGGCAGCGGCACGGAGGTGCGCGTCGAAAGGGTGGAAGTGGTTGCTTCTTTGCTGTTTGAGGAATGAAGGAGGGAACACATGAGAACGGCAGACAAGAGGCTCAACCGCCGGGAGTGGCTGGCGGCAGCGGCGGCGGCGTTGGGCGGCGCAGCGCGCGGGTTGGCGGCCGAGGCGCCCGTTTCGCCGGTGTCCATCGGCAAGTACGCGGGCTACGACGACCACCTGGTGGAGGGTCTGGCCCGGCAGTTCAACCAGCTCGGAGGCATTGGGAGACTGGTGAGCGGCAAGACCGTGGCCATCAAGCTCAATCTCACCGGAGGCGGCCGCTTGGGCAACTACACCGCAGGTCAAACGCACTGGGTGCACCCGGATGTGGTTGGGGCCTGTTGTCACCTGTTCGGGCGGGCCGGCGCGCGGCGCATCCGGCTGCTGGAGGGCGCGGGCCGGGGCGAGCCTCTCGAAGACAAAATGCTCAACGGCGGCTGGGATGTCGCGGCGCTGCGCAACTCGGCCCCCGTGGTGGAGTTCGAGAACACCAACTACTTGGGCAGCGGCAAACGCTACGCGCGGTTGAAGGCCCCCCGGGGCTTCATCTACCCCGGTTTCGACCTCAACCACAGCTACGAGGACGCCGACGTTTTCGTTAGCCTGAGTAAGATCAAGCATCACGAGGAGTGCGGGATTACGCTGACCATTAAGAACATGTTTGGAGCTACGCCCAACTCCATTTACGGCGATGATGCGGGGGTGGATGAGCCCAACGAAAACGCGCGGCGGGGCAGGGAAGCCGTATTGCATTTGGGCAAGCGCCCGCCCTCCAGGAGCGCGCCGCAGGAGATCGACCCGGCCGGCAACCGCTACGAGGGTTACCGTGTGCCGCGCATCTCGGTGGATTTGGTTGCGGCGCGCCCGCTGGACCTGTGCATTCTGGACGGCATTGAATCGTCGGTCGGAGGCGAGGGGCCCTGGGTGAAGGGATTTCAGTACGCGAAGCCGCAGATGCTTGTAGTGGGATGGAACCCGGTCTGCACCGACACGGTGGCGGCGGCGCTGATGGGCTACAACCCTCGGGCCGAACGCGGTCAGACGCCGTTCCACCGCCTGACCCCGGTTCCGGAAGGCCAGCCCGCCTGGGCGGAGAATCCGATGCTGCTGGCCGAAAGCATCGGGCTGGGCAGCGCCGACCTGAGCCGGATCGAGGTGCGCGGCGTTCCGATCCAGGAAGCCATGTTTGACTTCGAATCCCGCCGCAAGATTTGATGAGCCGGCAGCGCTTTGAGGTGGAGCCCGCAGTCCTAGGTGCCACGCCGCCTCGAAGTGGAGCAAGCAGTCTTGCTTGCCACGCCGCCAGTCTTGGCGGCGGATGGCTTTCCTGTCCCGCTTTGCCACAGGCTGCTCTTGTGGGGCAGACATTCTTGTCTGCGGCCGGCATTCCTGCCGGCCTTGGTACCCTTAACCCACTGCCCTCCATGCAACCGAACCATGCCGAGTGTAGGGGCGGACCAGCGTGTCCGCCCCCAGTGGAGCAAGCCGCCAGGCTTGTCACACCGACCGCCCCGTGGAGCACGCAGTCTTGCGTGCCACGCCGCCAGTCTTGGCGGCGGTCGGCGTTTGGAAGCCCGCGACAACTCAGGTGTATGTTGCCCTACCGCCGCCTCAGACTCATCCCAGGTCTACGAAACGCCGACACCAGTTGCTGAGTTGTGTCGGGAGACGATTAGCTTCCGTCCCGCCGACACATTCGGGTACGATGAGCTGTGACTGGCCGGCTGTGGTAAAGGTCAAGATTAGAGCTGCGGACAATGGCCAAACTGGAGGACCTCAAGCGCGGATCCGCCCTCAAAGGCATTCTGCCAGACTGCCTGGTTACGGTTGTGGATGTCCAGTGGTTCGGATCGGAAGTCGTCGAACTCACCTATAAGGATCCTACTGGCAAGCTTGGCGTCGAGCTTCTGTATCGCGACCGCGAACCGTCTCTGGAGATTATGGAAGCGGGAAGCCCCTGGAGTTTCGACGGGGACGGCGCGCTCTTCCGGCTGGTTGCGGAAGCTCATCGAATCCGGTTAGCCCACTTGTTCGACCCTGTTCTGGCTGTACATACCTCCCTGGTGGATCCTCTTCCCCACCAGATCACGGCGGTCTATGAAGCGATGCTGCCGCGGCAGCCTCTGCGCTTCCTCCTGGCGGACGACCCTGGCGCGGGCAAAACGATCATGGCAGGCTTGCTCATCAAGGAGCTTCTCATCCGCGGGGACTTGCAGCGTTGCCTGGTTGTATGCCCGGGAAACTTGGTCGAGCAATGGCAGGACGAGCTCTACCGCCGGTTCCAGCTCCCCTTCGAAATCCTGACCAACGACAAACTGGAGGCCGCGCGCACTGGCAACTGGTTTCTGGAGAACAACCTTGCCATCGCCCGTCTTGACAAGTTGGCGCGTGACGAAGACGTGCAGGCTAAGCTCAAGGCCCCCGACTGCCGCTGGGATCTGGTCATCGTCGATGAAGCTCACAAGATGTCCGCCACGTTCTTTGGCGGGGAGATCAAATACACCAAACGCTACCGCCTCGGCCAGTTGCTCTCCGGCACGGCCCGGCACTTCCTGCTGTTGACCGCCACTCCTCACAACGGAAAGGAAGAAGACTTTCAGCTTTTCCTCGCCCTGCTGGACGGCGACCGTTTCGAGGGCCGGTTCCGCGACGGCGTACACGTTGTCGATGTATCGGACATCATGCGGCGGATGGTCAAGGAGCAGCTCGTCAAGTTCGACGGCACGCCGCTATTCCCAGAGCGGTATGCCTACACCGTGCCATACCGGCTTTCGGATGCCGAGGCGCGGCTATACAAGGAAGTCACCGAATACGTCCGCGAGGAGTTTAACCGCGCCGATGCTCTCCAGGACAACAAGCGCGCCGGGACCGTGGGCTTCGCGCTGACGATCCTTCAACGGCGGCTGGCTTCTTCCCCGGAAGCGATTTACCAGTCTCTCCGCAGAAGGCGGGAGCGTTTGGAAAAGCAGCTCCGGGAGGCTGAACTTCTTCAGCGGGGTGCGGCGGCGCCTGTGCCTCCCTCCCCAGTTCTGGATGCTGACGAAATCGAAGAGATCGACGACGCTCCGGAAAGTGAGGCCGCGGCCGTCGAAGAGGAAGTCCTGGACCGGGCCACAGCCGCCCGGACCATTCAAGAGCTGCGGGCGGAAATCGCGACGCTGGCGCGCCTGGAAGCCCTTGCCGCAGATGTCCGGCGCAGTGGGGAGGACCGCAAATGGCGCGAACTGGCGAACCTGCTGAGCGGAAGGTTCGCCGACCAAACTCGGGGCGGCGAAGAGGAACCTTCCTGGCCCACCGCCGAGAAGTTGATCCTTTTCACCGAACACCGTGACACACTGAACTACCTCGCCGGGCGGATCCGCACTCTTCTCGGACGGCCGGAGGCGGTGGTGACGATCCACGGCGGCATGGGGCGCGAAGAGCGGCGAAAAGCGCAAGAGACCTTCCTGCACGACCCGCAAGCGCGCGTGCTCGTGGCCACGGATGCGGCCGGCGAGGGCATCAACCTCCAACGCGCCCACCTCATGGTCAACTACGATCTTCCCTGGAACCCCAACCGCATCGAGCAGCGCTTTGGACGAATTCACCGCATCGGCCAGACCGAGGTTTGCCACCTCTGGAATCTGGTGGCGGAGGAGACCCGCGAAGGCCACGTCTACCGGATTCTCCTCGAGAAGCTGGAACAAGCCCGGCGAACCCTGGGCGGACAGGTCTTCGACGTTTTGGGCAAGCTCCAGTTCGATGGGCGGCCGCTGCGGGAACTGCTGGTGGAAGCCATCCGATACGGGGAGAGCCCTGAGGTTCGCTCCCGCCTGACGCAAGTTGTATCCAGCGCTTTCGATCCCAACAAGCTTCAAGACCTGATTGAAGAGCGCGCCTTGACTCATGACGTGATTCACGCCTCGCGCTTGCAGACCATCCGCGAGGAGATGGAGCGCGCCGAGGCGCGGCGGCTCCAACCGCACTACATCGAGTCCTTCTTCCTGGAAGCGTTCCGCCGCCTTGGGGGCAGCGTGAAACAGCGGGAACCGCAGCGTTATGAGGTCGCCCATGTTCCCGCGGTCATCCGCAACCGGGACCGGCTGATTGGCGCCGGCGAGCCCGTGCTCTCCCGCTACGAGCGGATCACCTTCGAGAAGCACCTGATCGCGCCGCCCGGCCAACCGCTGGCGGCTTTCGTGTGTCCCGGGCACCCGCTGCTCGACGCCACCATCGACCTGACCCTCGAGCGCCATCGCGATCTGCTTCGGCGCGGCACGGTGCTGGTGGACGAGCGCGATCCCGCACAGCAGCCGCGCGTCTTGTTCATCTTGGAGCAGGCGATCCAGGATGCGGGCGCCACCCTGAGAGGTGAACGGCGCGTGATATCCCGGCGCATGCTCTACGTGGAGGTGGACCAGGACCGGAATGTGCGGCCTCTCCAATACGCTCCCTACCTGGACTACCGCCCACTTGGCGACGGCGAACCCTCCGCTGCGGCCGTGCTTTCTCATCCGGATTGCGCCTGGATCAGGCGGGAACTGGAAGCGCTGGCCCAAAGCTATGCGGTCACGCGCCTGGTTCCGGAGCATTTGACCGAGGTCCGCGCGCGCCGCCTGGAGTGGATTGAGAAGACCCGCGCCGCCGTGAAAGACCGCCTTACCAAGGAGATCGCCTACTGGGACCACCGCGCCGAGGAATTGAAGCTCCAGGAGCAGGCGGGCCGCCCGAATGCGAAGTTGAACTCCCAGGAGGCCCGGCGCCGCGCCGACGATTTGGCCGGGCGCCTTCAGAAACGCATGGAGCAGCTCGATCTGGAGGCTCAGATCTCCGCTTTGCCGCCGGTCATCCTGGGCGGTTTGGTGGTCGTCCCGATGGGCTTCCTGGCGAAGCTCACGGGCCTTCCGATCGCGGAGCTTGAGGCCGCCAAGGACCGCCAGGCCATCGCCGCCCAGGCGCGGGCCATCGTGATGGACGTGGAACGGCGCCTGGGTTACGTTCCCAGGGACCTGGAAGCGGCGAAGCTCGGCTACGACATCGAGAGCCGGGACCCGCGCACGGGCCGCCTGCGCTTCATCGAGGTCAAGGGCCGCGGGGCAGACGCGGCCACGATCACGGTCACAAAGAACGAGATTCTTACCTCTTTGAACAAGCCGGATTCCTTCATTCTCGCGCTGGTGGAGTTCCTGGACGGCGGGCATCGTGTGCACTACGTGCGCCGGCCATTCCGCCGCGAGCCGGATTTCGGCGTCACGAGCGTGAACTACGATTTTGCGGAACTGCTGGCTCGATCGGAGGCGCCCGTATGACCACGCCCGGGGAATTCCGTGTGCTTCTGGATAGCGCGGAAGGAAGCCGCGTCGAGTTCAAGGCGGCCTCGGGCGGGTTCCATTTTGAGGACCTGGTGAAATACTGCGTCGCACTCGCCAACGAGGGTGGCGGAGAGATCGTGCTCGGCGTTACGGACAAGCGGCCTCGCCAGGTTGTGGGCACAAGCGCTTTCCTGGAGCCGGGGCGGACCGAAGCGGGCTTGTTCGAGCGTCTCGGACACCGCATCGCCGTCGAGGAATACTGGCACAATGGACGCCGTGTGTTGATCGTCCACGTGCCGTCGCGGCTGCCCGGAACGGCCTGGCAGGACAACGGCACGTTCTGGATGCGGGCCGGCGAGGCTCTGGTGCCCATGTCGGACGAACGCCTGCGCCAGCTCCACAGCGAGACCGGACCAGACTTCTCGGCGGAGATCTGCCGTGCAGCCCGCCTTTCGGACCTTGACCCGGAAGCTGTCCAGCTTTTGCGGAATCTCTGGGAACGCAAGGCGCCCGGCCAAGGAATTGCGGCCCGGTCCACCGAGCGCCTTCTCGCGGATGCCGAACTGGTCGCCGGCGGACACCTCACGTATGCGGCGCTCATTCTTCTCGGCACTCGCGAGGCGCTTGGCCGTTTCCTCGGGCAGGCTGAGGTGGTCTTCGAGTACCGGCCGAATGACTCCCCGGGACCAGCCGCGGATCGCCGCGAGTACCGGCGAGGCTTTCTCCCCGTGCTCGACTTGGTCTGGCGGGCCGTCAACCTGCGTAACGACTTGCAACACTTTCAACAAGGCCTCTTCGTCTGGGATGTGCCGACCTTCGATGAGCGCGCCGTGCGGGAAGCCCTGCTCAATGCCGTGAGCCATCGCGATTATCGGCACGGCGGCTCGGTTTTCGTGCGCCAGTATCCGCGGCGGATCGAGATCGTGAGCCCGGGCGGCTTCCCGCCAGGGATCAATGAAGAGAATATTCTCTGGGAACAGAACCCGCGCAACCGGCGCGTCGCCGAGGTGCTTGCCAAGTGCGGGCTGGTCGAACGGGCCGGCCAGGGCTTCGACCTCATCTACCGGACCTGCATCCAGCAGGGCAAACCGCTTCCGGATTTCTCCCGCACAAGCGCGCATTCTGTCTGGGTCACGCTGCATGGCCAAATCCAGGATGCCGAGTTCCTGCGCTTTCTCGAAGAGATCGGCCGCGAGCGCCTGGCCGCCTTCGCCACCGAGGACTTCCTGGTCCTGGATCTGGTACACCGCGAGCAACCGGTGCCCCAGAACCTGAAGCCGCGCATCGAGCCGTTGCTGGAGCAGGGGGTCATCGAGAGGATCGGCCGGGGCCGGGGCGTCCGCTACTTACTCACACGCCGGTTCTACCGGTTTCTCGGCAAGACCGGCGTGTACACGCGCAAACGGGGGCTCGATCGCGAGGCCAACAAAGCGCTGCTCCTGAAGCACATCCAGGGCGCCTATCCGGAAGGCTGCGCATTGGCCGAACTCCAGCAAGTGCTGCCGGCGCTCGGCCGACGCACCATCCAGATTCTTCTCGACGATCTGCGCGCCGAAGGCCAGGTCCGGGTCGAAGGCAAGACTCGAGGGGCCCGGTGGTTCGCCGCTTCGAAGGGGCGGCGCGAGGGAATGCGATGAGCCGGACCGGCAAGCAGGGAGACCGGCCCGCAATTGCACGCGATATTGCACGCGCGTGCAATTCCGGTGCAATTCTCAGCTCCCAAGGAGCAGGCTGGCGCCGGCCCTTCCGGCGCAAATCCGATTTCGGCGTCGCCAGCGTCAACTACGCCCTGGCGGAACTACTGGCAAAAGCGGAGGAGCCGAGATGAAGCTGCGCCGACTATGTATCCACAACTACAGGAGCATCAAGGACCTCGAAATTGACGTGCCTGAACTGCTCACCCTTGTAGGACCTAACAACCACGGCAAGTCAAACATCCTGCGTGCGCTCGAGTTCGGTCTCTCTACATCGGCAAGGCCGGAGCCAGAGGACTTCTTCTCATTTCGGCCAACCGATGACTGTGAGTTATGGGTTGAGATGACTTTCGAGAACCTCACGCCGCAAGAGCAGAAAACTTTTCAAAAGTACCTGCGCTCGGATCAAACCGTTTGTGTCCGCAAAACCGCCCGCCTCGATGATGCCGCCAATGTGGAAGTCAGCTACAACGGCTATATCGAGGAGCCTGAGCAGTGGTGGCTCAAGACCTCAGCTTGGGACCGCCTTTCCAGCCGCGACAAAATTGAACAGGAGTCGAGCGCAGTCCCGGAGCTTCGTGTTCTTCTAAAAGGAACCGGTAAGATCACCAAAGAGGCCATTCAACAATTCCAGGAAACGTACATCCGAGGGCACCGTGCGGATCTGACTTTTACGGAAGCGTTAGAAGATGGGCCCCTGCTGGGGCAGAAGAATGTGGCCGGTGGCGTCCTCCCGGAGTTTTTCCTGGTTCCGGCCGTACGCGATCTGAGTGACGAAATCAAGATCAAGACGACGACTGTCTTTGGGCGGCTTCTTCAGCGTGCAGTGAAAGACATGGCGG
>Ga0272446_1002709_pt1 | contig 23583 bp, 19 predicted proteins | sample YNPCB0061_FD_194587 | JGI IMG/M metagenome (GOLD analysis project Ga0272446, IMG submission 194587) | Hot spring microbial mat communities from Yellowstone National Park, WY, United States - YNP-CB-006-1 | ecosystem: Environmental > Aquatic > Thermal springs > Hot (42-90C) > Sediment | place... | reverse complement strand
TCAGGGTGTTTTTTCCCGCTGGTGCTTCTGCTGCCGCTGGCACAGGAATCCGATATCGACCCGTCAGCACCGGAAATTGAGAGGCTCCAAACTTGCTGCGGTTCTGTCGCATAAACCGTTGGAGGGCTTCCATTGCCACCATTAACGCAGCGGCTTCCTCTTCATAAATAGAAGCCCGCAAACCTTCCAGGGGATGCAGGCTGCCAAAGACTGGTTTGATCTTAGCTGGCGGCAAACTGCCTAAATCGTATGCCTCCGAGGCCATATCCGGATTGGCCGCTTCAAAGGTAACGAACAGGCAGTCCTGAGCTAGGAAGGCTTCTTCCATCTCCTCCATCGAGTCATCAGACAATGCCCGTTCACGGAATCGCCTCAGGGAATCCAGCGATCGGTACAATAGAATGCCATACTCCATGCCCAGCATGCCCATGACCGACGCATAGAGCGTCCCCACATCCCATTGATTCACCTCCACTGCCAGAATTTCGTGATCAGCCAAAACCTCCCAGGGGGCCACCTTCCAAAGTTCCAGCGCCTTTTCCAGCAAACTATTGGCATAGGCAGGAGGCAACTGGGGCGAACGAGTTCCCATAGCTTCCTGGAAACTGCGAAATAGTTCATCGATCAGGGGCAATTCCGGCACATAGTCCAGGGCGATATCCAGATCCTGTAAAACCCCTCGCAGGTAAAACAACAGTTCCCGATTGCTGACCACAATCTTTTGAGGACGGGCTGGCATACACGGACTGTGGGGTTGTTCCATGCCTCGCAACAGGGTGCGCACCATCACTTCCTGCCCGGCATCCGCCGGTACCACATCCATGGCCCGTACCGTGCCCTGGGAGCCATCGACCCAGAGAATACAATCTCCCCGCGGCTCTTCCGCACCAGACCCGCCCCTGAGAGACAGATCTTCAGAACCCCGAATGTCCACCTCCAGCGGTCGGCGATCGCCCTCCCACACACTTGGAATTTGAGGCAGCTTTTGGAGACGGCGGCGGGTCGTTTGGTTCAGTGCAGTCATACAAGCAATTGGTAGGGAGGAGTAGCCATCAAGTCAGCTCTGTAACCATGGATATGGCTAGATATTCATCATATATCCGTACCGGAATACGGACAGGAGATTGCCAGGTATCGCTAAAATCCGTAATGCTTGAGCCGTGGGGAACTAGAGGTCAGACCATGATTGCAACAGGCATCGCCCCAGAGCATTTACAGGAAAGAGCCTGATAGCAAAGGGTGTTAGCCTTTGCGCCATTTCAAACAGCCGCGAAATTTGCCGTAAGCTTGATAGTATGGAAGAGCAGACTGATGCAACGCCGACGGATCAAGCCAGAAAGCGAATCAAATAAGGAGTTTTATACACCCATGACACAAACCGCTCAGTCACAGCGGGGCATTCAGATGACGGAACAGGCCCTGAAGCACGTTTTGATGTTGCGGAACCAACAAGGCAAGGACCTTTGCCTGCGGGTTGGGGTGAAGGGCGGAGGTTGCTCCGGAATGTCCTACACGATGAATTTTGAAGATCCCAGCAATATCCAGCCAACGGATGAGATCTATGACTATGACGGCTTTCAGGTCGTCTGCGATCCCAAGAGCCTGCTTTACCTATATGGGATGGTGCTGGATTACAGTGATGCCCTAATTGGCGGTGGCTTTCAGTTCACCAATCCCAATGCCAATCAGACCTGCGGCTGTGGCAAGTCCTTCTCTGCTTAGGAGATCTTGCTGGTTGACAGTTTCCGCTTCTCAATTAGCCCAAGGGTGAAGGTGGCGGGTATTTGTCTGCCCCATCTTCACCCTTTCGCTTGGTTTCGAATCATGCCTGACCTTTTGTAAGGATCTTTGTTGATTGACTCTATGACTCAGACTGTTGAAGCCTTGTTTGACGAAGGTATTGAACGCTATAAGGCTGGAGAAACTCCGGATTCCCTGATTCCCCTCTTCAAAGAGGTGTGCGATCGCTCCCGTAAAAACAGTTCTGCCTGGACCTGTCTGGCCTGGCTGTATCTCTTGTCGGACAAACCCAACGCAGCCTACGAAGCAGCCCAGAAAGCAGTCAAAATTAATCCCCAGGATCCCCAGGCCCGAGTCAATCTGGTCCTAGCCATGTTGGATGCTTCCAAATCAGGTGTGCGCCAACACATTGAAGCGGCGCAACAGGTCATGATGCTGGTGCCAGAACTGCAGCAGGAAGTGCAGCAAAATATTGCCGATGGTCTGGCCCGCAAAGCCAATTGGAAAAGCTTGGAGCGGGTGCAGGCCTGGTTGTTTGAGTCTTAGCATGCAATAAAGTTGACGGAATCCTATGCTGGCGAATCTAGAGTTTTCAACCCTGGCCCATTGGTCAGGCTATGCCACCTTGTTTTTTGCTGTGCTGACGGTGGTGGCCTGGTTGCTGAAGTGGGGAGTCCGCTTTCGGCTAGTGGGAGTTACAGGTTTTATGACAGTTTTAACAGCGGGTCTGTTCACGCTCACCCTGAGTCTATATGACCGTCCAACCATTCCTGGGGCGGTACGGTTTAACCGCGTCTACGACATGGGCTCCACAGAAGTGGTGATTGTGGTGCCAGCTCAAATTAGCGAATCGCAATTGGAGGCAACCCTGCAGCAAGCTGCGGCAGACCTCTTTTCCCCCGGACGGCTGTCTAGGGGAGACGGCAAAATGACCATTCGGGCCAGAGCCTTGCTGCATCCCCAGGCAGGGGTTTCCCAACCGGTTTATCTGGGCCAGATCCGGCGATCGCTGGCGGTCCGAAATGACGACCACATGGAAATCCAGATCTTCCGGGATCAATTAGCCAAGCTGCCCCAGTCCGCAGCCTGAGGCTGTCACCGCAAAGCGGGACAGATAAAGAACACAGTTCCTTTCTGTATCCTCGCACCCGTCCCGGCTTAAGCGGATACCCAGACTGAACTTGAAAGAAATTTTACGGTTGACGCACCACCCAAGACCGTAAACTAGATGATCTAGTAGTCTGGGGGTTATTGCGATTTAACATCGCCGTTGAAGTTCAAGCTGAATTTTTCACTCCACAGGATTAGACTGCACCTCCTTCTTTTCCCATCTGCTGGCCAATTATGTCGAATGTCTTTTGCTTGCCGCCGCTTACTGTTGCACCAGCCTCTGTGATTCGTGGTAGTGGGGTATTGGCTCAGGCGGGAGCAGCGATCGCCCGATTTGGCAAACGGCCCCTGATTGTCGGTGGAGAGCAGACCCTGACAGTTGTCCAACCCTGGCTAGACGCAGCCTTGCGTCAGACCAAGCTGAAACTGGCTCAAGCATCCTATACGCCGGATTGCAGCGAAGCCTCCCTGACGGCCTTACATCAAGCAGTCACGCGCCACCAGGCCGACCTGATTATTGCGGTTGGGGGCGGCAAAGCCATGGACGCGGGCAAATTGCTGGCCCATCAGTGTCAGTTGCCGGTGGTCACGATCCCCACATCGGCAGCCACCTGCGCCGCCTGGACTGCCCTGTCGAATGTGTATTCCGATCAAGGCGCTTTTCTCTACGATGTGCCCTTACCGCGCTGTCCCGATCTGCTGATTTTAGACTACGACCTAGTGCAGACGGCCCCACAACGCACGTTGGTGGCCGGAGTTGGCGACGCGATCGCCAAATGGTACGAAGCCTCCGTCAGCAGCGGTCATTCCCACCAAACCCTGTTGATTGCAGCGGTGCAGCAAGCCCGGGTGTTGCGCGATATCCTATTGCAGAAGTCACTCCCAGCCCTGCAGGAACCCGGTGGTTCAGACTGGCGAGAAGTGGTTGATGCCTCCGTTCTGCTGGCCGGTGTCATTGGCGGCCTAGGCGGAGCCCAATGTCGCACTGTGGCTGCCCATGCGGTTCACAACGGCCTGACCCACTTGCCCGCTAGCCATCATCTGCTGCATGGCGAAAAGGTAGCCTTTGGCATCCTGGTGCAGTTGCGCTTAGAGGAAATGGTGCAGCGCAATCAGTTAGCAGCCAGTGCCCGCCAACAATTGCTGCAGTTTTATAGCCAGATTGGGTTACCGAAGGATCTGGGCGATTTGGGGTTAACCAGCATCTCCATTGCCGACCTGCAACAGACAGCCGATCTCACCTGTGCCGCCAACTCGGATATCCATCGACTGCCCTTCCCTGTACAACCGGCGCAGGTTATGGCAGCCATGGTTTCCACAACCGCTCCTATTTCAGGGGTGGGGCGACAGGGAGAAAGGTTTGCCGTTGGGCCCACGGTGGCCACGGAGGAATCGGCGATGATCGAACTGGCCGCTTCCCTTGTCCCATCTGCAGACAACCCTGGTTCTCCTGTGACTAACAACGAGGTTTCGGAATGACTCTGGACTGGATTCAGCCTGCCGAGCGGCTACGGTCTTTGCCTCCCTATGTGTTTGCTCGCTTGGACGAATTAAAGCTACGAGCCAGGGAGCAGGGACTCGATTTGATTGATCTGGGCATGGGCAATCCGGACGGAGCCACGCCCCAACCGGTCGTGGAAGCCGCGATCGCGGCCCTGAAAAATCCAGCTAACCATGGCTATCCACCCTTCGAGGGCACCGCCAGCTTCCGCCGGGCCATCACCGACTGGTATCAGCGGCGCTATGGCGTCAAACTAGATCCGGACGGAGAAGCACTTCCCCTATTGGGTTCCAAAGAAGGACTGGCCCATCTGGCGATCGCCTATGTCAACCCTGGTGATCTGGTGCTGGTTCCCAGTCCGGCCTATCCGGCCCACTTTCGTGGCCCCCTGATTGCTGGGGGACAGATCCACAGTCTGATCCTGAAACCCGAAAATGATTGGCTGATTGATCTGGCCGCTATTCCCGATGCGGTGGCAGAACGGGCCAAGATGTTGTATTTCAACTACCCCAGCAATCCCACCGCAGCCACCGCCCCCCGGGAATTCTTTGAGGAAATCGTTGCCTTCGCCCGGAAATACGAAATTCTGCTGGTGCATGATCTGTGCTACGCCGAACTGGCGTTTGACGGGTACCAACCCACCAGTTTGCTGGAAATTCCCGGCGCCAGAGACATTGGGGTCGAGTTCCACACCCTCTCCAAGACCTATAACATGGCCGGTTGGCGAGTCGGGTTCGTGGTGGGCAACCGCCACATCATCCAGGGTTTGCGCACCCTCAAAACCAATTTGGACTACGGCATTTTTGCAGCCCTGCAAACCGCAGCGGAAACCGCTTTACAACTGCCAGACGTTTACTTGCATGAGGTGCAAGCCCGCTATCGCACCCGGCGGGACTTTTTGATTGAGGGCCTGGCCGAACTGGGCTGGACAATTCCCAAAACCAAGGCCACCATGTATCTTTGGGTGCCCTGCCCGCCGGATAGCAACTCAACGGATTTTGCTCTGTCCGTTTTGCAGCAGACGGGCGTCGTCGTAACACCCGGCAATGCCTTTGGCAGCGGCGGCGAAGGATATGTCCGGATCAGCCTGATTGCCGACTGCGATCGCCTGGGTGAAATGTTGCGCCGCTTCAAACAAGCTGGAATCACCTATCCATCGGCTCGCCAGTCCGGTCGGCCTGATGTGTCAGAACCGCTGGCAACGGAGATTGCGACAAATTAGTTCGGTTTCACGGCTGGCTGTTCCGGTTAAATGCCGATACTGTCGTAATAGGGGTCAGCGAAGGTGGAACTGCGAGTTTAATACTTACAGCCGGTATTCGGGTGTAAGGAACAGTCCATCTAACCATTCATCCATTCTTCGGAGTGAGATTGACTGACACAATCAAGAAAGGTTGCAGTGGATGAGGGGGTAGAACAGTTGCCCAAGTGGTTATTGCCAACATTGAGTGAGGTTTTGGCACTTCATGATCCAACCTGGATCAGGACAGCCAACCTGGCCTCAACAAATCAGATGGATGCCGACAGCAGTCAGCGGCTGAGCCAGCGGCTAGCCAGTCAACGGTTGCGCGCCGAACGGGAATGGAGCGGGGCGATCGCAGCTCTCAACCTGATGCTACAAGAGATCTTCCCAACCTGCCGTTCCAGCACTGGCAAGCCTCCCTCACAGCTAAACGGCATGCTACTGTCGGGGCCGCTGCCCGTCCTTAGCCGGCCGGACCTGCTGGGTCAGCTCTCAACCTGGACCCTGACTGCTGAGTCCTTCCATCAGTCTGCCTGGATGCCGTTTTTGCTGCCAGCCAGCCAGCCAACCACCCTGATCGCCGATGAGCCAACCACGCCAACGGTGCCATTATTGCCAGGCGACCCACTGGCGGTCGAACAGTTTTGTCTGGTACTAACGCATCGGTTCAGTCTGGTACTGGTGCTGGGAGAAAACTTGACCCAGGAACCCGCCTTTATGTTCTCCTTCATGCCAGAGGTAGTGCAACAGGCCTGGGAAACCCTGCGGCCTCGCATCCTGCTAATGGCGCCTCAGGCCATCGACTACCTCGATCATCTGGTACGTCAGGTTCCTCCCGTAGCGCCGGATTATCAGACGGTAATGCAGTTCAGTCGGTTGTTGCTGGAGCATCTGCCAGAACCCTCTCTGTCAGAAGAATCCAGGGGCGATCGCACCCGCTTAGTCAAAAACCAGCGCAAGACCAATCTCGAACCGCCGCTAGTCGCTGCCAACTGTCCCCTGCCAGAAACCACCAGTCCCGACGTGGAACTGTTGCAGGCGATCGCCCATGAAGTCCGCACCCCCTTAACCACCATCCGCACCTTGACGCGTTCGCTGCTAAAACGAACCGATCTGCCCGCCACTGTGGTCAAACGCCTGCAAGCCATCGATCGGGAGTGCAGCGACCAAATTGATCGGTTTGGCCTGTTCTTCCGTGCCGTGGAACTGGAAACATCGGCCAGTCATCACACCACGATGCCTCTGACCCGCACCTCACTGGCAGACGTTCTGCACCAAAGTATTCCCCGCTGGCAGCAACAGGCCAATCAGCGCCAGCTGATCCTGGATGTCAGCCTGCCCCAACAAATGCCAATGGTGGTAAGCGACCCCACCATGCTCGACCAGGCCCTCACCAGTCTGATCGAACGGTTTACCCGTCGGTTGCCAGCCGGTAGCCATATTCAGGTGGAAGTTGCACCGGCTGGCAACCAGTTAAAGGTTCAGTTGCAGTCTCAACCAGAGGATGCCTGCGTTGACTCCTCCGTCAATTGTGGCGCTGACCTGCGACCCAAATCCCTGGGACAACTGCTCACCTTCCAACCAGAAACTGGAAGTCTCAGCCTGAATCTGGCCGTAACCAAGAACCTATTTCAGGCGCTGGGCGGCAAACTAATCGTGAAACACCGGCCCCAGCAAGGAGAAGTGATGACCGTTTTTCTGCCACTAGAATTAGGGACTTCGCCTTTAGAAAGGGATCCCTCCAAGGTACTAGAAGTCTGACTGGTGTAGACGGTCTAGTGGTCTGTCAAGACTGTTTTGAGGGGCAAAGCCTCCTTAAAACACCCTAAAAATGGTTTTTGTAGATTTGAGCTATCCCTCAAATCTATCCTGACGGACTACTAGGGCCCAAATGCGTCCTAACTTGCTGCTTCGATCAGGTTTTTCAGCCTGTCTTGCTGCCTATCTTTCTATTTTACCGGGGAACCTTACTCAAGGCCCGCCAGGTACAGGGACCCACCCGACCATCCACCACTAATCCCTGCCGCCATTGAAATGAGCGGACAGCCTGTTCCGTCTGGTGGTCAAAGCGACCCTGCACCGTTGCCCGAAAGTCGCCTGTGACTTGCAGAACCTGTTGCAATAACCGGACAGCCTTTCCTATCGCTCCCAGTTGCAACTCTGGCATCTTCAAAGGCCCACCCGTATAGAGGGCCTGCCAGGTATGGGGACCAACTCGACCGTTTTCCGGCAAGAAAACTCGCCGCTGAAACTGACGAACCGCCAACTCCAGTTGGGGTGTAAAGGCGCCATCTAAATTAACGGGAATTTGCCAGTGTGCCAGTAATTTTTGCAATTCCACCACTGAATCGCCGCGATCGCCCACTTGCAGGACAGGCCGATGCAGCCATTCACGGGTACCCTGGCTAACTAGCAATAACAACTGGCTGACGGCTGGGTCGCGAGCGTCTGGCCGGTTAACAGACAGGAGGGTCATAGGACACACTGACACCACATGGGGATAACCCTACTCTAGGCCAGTCACAACCGAACATCCTCCCCAGATAGCGTCATCCAATTGGGTGATTTCGCTGGGTTGCTGTCCTGATTGCTCACAAACTGTTAGAAGCCAAGGCCGGCTCTGGAGACTCAATCACCAGTGACTTATGGAGTTTTTTAAGGGTCTGCACCGCCTGTTCATATCCGGTGGAGTCACCCTGTTCCAAACAAAGTTGAGCCGCATGTCGCAGGTCCTTCAAGGCATCCAGACGGTGCCCCAATTTGATCAGGGCCAGCCCCCGATAAAAGTAAGCATTGGCATCATGGGGGTTGAGCCGAATGACCTCGCTGTAATCCTCAACGGCCCCCAGTTTGTTCTGCATGCGGGTGCGGGTCAGGCCGCGATAAAAGTAGGCCGGGGTATAGTCTGGATTACTTTGCAGGGCACAAGTATAGTCCTCGATCGCCCCCAGTTTGTCTCCCATTTCAGCCCGAATAAAGCCGCGGTTAAAGAAAGCCACAAAGTTGTTGGGATTTAACTGGATTGCCAGACTGAAATCCGCCATCGCTCCTTCCCGATCCCCCAAATCATAGCGAACAACCCCCCGATTGTTATGGGCAATATCGTCGTTGGCATTGATCCGCAAGACTTCGCCATAATCGGCAATGGCCCCCTGACGATCGCCCAAGTCATAGCGAGTAGTGGCCCGGTTAAAGTAAGCATTGGCATCGGTTTCATCCAGCACCGGATCATCAAAGCGGTCCACCAAACCTTGGATCACCTCTGAGTCAGTGGTCCGCAGTCCAACCGCCGCCTGGGGAAACAGGACACTAGCTGTCGGCAACGATTGGGCCCCCAGGATGGCAAAGCTGCGATCGCAGACCAAAAAGTTCTCATCCGTTCCCAGCACCTTAAAGCGAAACTGGTCCGGGTACTGCTTCTTCAACTCCGTTAACTGGTTCAAAATGCCATAAAGAAAGCCATCTCCGGTACTATCCAAACGCCGCCGCCGATCCAACGAGCGAGGAACCCTGGACTTGCTCACATCTCCCAAATGGCCCCAGCCAATATCCAAACAGCCATTCCGATCCAAAAAGTCCCGAAACTGCTGAATCATCGCTTCGTCCAGTGTTTCCGGCTGGGGATGGGGATAGACCACAATCAACCGGGCTTCTGCCTCTTGCAGTGCCTTCTCCAGCAGCGTTCGACTGGCACAGGCGTGGATGGCAGTGTCCTGGAAGGGACGCACATTCTTGACATCAAAAACCAACTCATATTGGGGAGACGAACCCTTGGCTGAAGATCCAACTTCACCTAACTGCTCTAACCGAGCATTTACCGCAGCTTCCACCTCTGCTTTCACATCCATTCCTTGACCAGTAGCCCACTCCACCTGAGCCGTCAGGTACTTCACCTGATTCTGCAACGCAGCGGTATCCATCACCTGGGGCAGACGGTTGACCCAATCCCGCAGCGACTTATGCTGTCGGTCCAGCACCTGGGAATATTGCTGAATGGACGCGAGTTGCTGCTGCAAGGGTCCCAAATGGCTGGACACCAGTTCCTGCACTTCAGTCCGCACCTGAGACAGATCGGGACTGGCCGGTAACTGATTCAGCCGTTGCTCTAAAGCCGTCACCGAGGTTCTCAGTTCATCCAGCACAGAGGAGCCCGACCGTTGCAGAGCTGCCTGTAGCAACTGATCCGAAACATGCTCATTGGCATTGATCTTGGCGTTGACCGTCTCCACCTGTTTACGCAGGATGCCGGTCGCCACCTTTAATGGTGTGAGTGACTGTTCCAGATAGGCATTCTGCTGACTCAGTTTTTCCACCTGACCTTCCACCCGGGCCAAATCTCGCCGGGACGCCAGTTCACCTACCACTTTCAGCAACGACTCCACATCTTGCTTCAGCGAGCTGGCATCAAACGGAGTTGGCAGCATATTCAGCCGCCGGTTCAGATGGTTGATCTGGTCCTGCAGCACCCTTGGATTAACCGAGGTCTGCTCTTCAATCAAGCTATGAAGATTGATCCGCACCTGAGACAGATCGGATTTCAGTTGGGCCAACTCCTGCTCAAATCCTTCTAGGCCCGAGGTCGAACTAAAACGGCTCAGACTGTTGAGAGCACTCGTTACCTGAGCCACCGAGTCTGACAGGTTATTCACCTGACCCTGTAAATGGGCCACTTCCTGACGCAGCAAGCGCCATTCTGGCTTACTCAATTCCTGCTTCAGTTGGGCAATCTCGCGGGAGACAGGCTCCAGGGCCTCTTGTTGCTGCCGCGTTAAGGTTTTTCGCAAACTCGCCAGATCCAGATAATTGGGCAGCACCTGAACCTGCTGCTGCAAGGAAGAAATGTCACCAGACAATTTTCGATCCAGATGGGAAACCGAAGTCGCAGTATTCTCCAGGCCAGATTCTTCAATGCGGCGACGATTGACCAGATTCAGCAGGAATAGCGCCGACATGGGCGCAGCCGTAAAGGCAATTTGCTGAGAAACAATCGTCGCCACTGACCCCACACCAGAGCCAATCAGAAGCACATATTCTGCAATGTTCAGCCAGTTTTTATTTTTTTTCACAGCGCCCTCAAGCTGCCAAGCTTTGAAATGAAGAAACACCCTGTACCAACAAACAATCGAAGCGGGGGCTGGACTTGCCGGAGTCTCAATCAACTCCTGTTCCCTATCTTCACTAGATTGCCCAGCAAATCAGGAAACCTGTCGAGAAACCTGGAATCGTCCGGCCAGTTTCCCGATCGTCCCCCATCAACTGCAGGATAGGTAACCCCTCGCGCTATAATCTCGAAAAGTAAATTAACATTTCAAGTCAATCAAGCATCAGGTTCCATCAAAATGGCACTCTACTTGCATTAGAGGCTCTTGGGAGAAAGGAGACGATGGAGTCTCAAAGGCTGAGGCCGAAACTCTAGTCCGGTTTAGTCGTCGGAATTCTTTGCCACCCCGCTCTATCACCTAAAAAACCGGAAAATGCAGGGGTGCCAGTGTAGTGAATAACATTCAATCATTAGGGTGAGAGGAAGTGACACAAACAGACAGCGATGCAAAGTCAAAAAAGGCTAAATCCTTAAATTTGCCTGATTCCTATCCCGTGAGTGGCTTTCCTGCCTCGCTGCATACCCAACCCCGGTCTCGCTCCGCCTCATTCTCCCAGTTGTTACTCCGGGGTTTCCTATTCGCTTCCATAACGATGGCTTCAGCTACCTTGGGTCTGGCTGTCGCCATGATGGTTCCCTTGCCCACGGGTCTTGCCTCCAATCAAAACAACCGGCCGCTGACCGATCTCTGGCAAGTTGGGTTTCAGTATCGGGTCGGTCGACCAGTTAATATCCTGATCATGGGTATTGATCGGGTCCCTGGAGCCGCAGCAGAGTCCAAGGAAGTTTTCAATGGCCGCAGTGACACGATACTGTTACTCCGGGTTGACCCAACCGACGACTCGGTTCGACTGATGTCTATTCCCCGAGATACCCAGGTTGATATTCCGGGCTATGGGGTAACCAAAATTAATGATGCCAATGTGGTGGGAGGAGCCTCGCTGGCAGCTACAACAGTCAGCGGCATATTGAATGGGGTAGAAGTCGATCGCTATGTTCGGATCAGCACCGGCGCTTTTCGAGAACTGGTCGATCTGTTGGGCGGCGTCGAGGTCTATGTGCCCAAACCCATGTCCTATACCGACCAGACTCAAAAGTTGAAGATTGATCTGGCAGCTGGCTTACAAACCCTGAATGGGGACCAGGCGGAGCAGTTTGCCCGCTTTCGCCACGATGAAAATGGTGACATTGGCCGAGTGCAGCGTCAGCAACTGCTACTCAAAGCCCTCCTGAAACAGGCCACCAGTCCGGCTGTCATTCCTCGGTTGCCAGTCTTACTATCCTCCATGCGGAAATATATCGACACCAACCTAAGTCCCGAGGAAATGATGGCGCTGCTCGGAGCCGGGCGCAAGCTGAGCCAGGGCAACTTTAAAATGGTGATGTTGCCGGGTCGCTTTAGCAGACCCGATGAGTTTGTGGCCAGTTACTGGATTATGGACCCGCAGGGCCGCGATCGGGTGATGCAACAATATTTTGGGGTTGAACCAACCTCTCTGACGTCTGAACCGCCAGCCGCTGCATCCGCACTCCGAATTGCCGTGCAGAATGCCTCCGGTCGGCCCGATGCGGCCGCTGAGGTGCAGAAATACCTGGCCAATTTGGGCTTCTACAATGTCTATTTGACAGATGACTGGCCCGATCTACAACCGGCAACCCAGATCATTCCCCAGCGAGGTGATTTGGACAGCGCTAAAAGCCTACGGAGTGTCCTGGGTCGGGGACAAATTGAAGCAGAATCAACCGGAGACCTGGACTCCGATCTCACCATTCGAGTCGGTCAAGATTGGGATAAACCAACTAGCAACAGCGGAGCAGGCAACTAGGAGGCATCAAGCCGCAGTGGATTTCCTGACAGCGATCGCACTGAAATTGTTCACCATTCTGCTGATCATTGGCCTGGCTTTGCTGTGGATTGTTCTGAGTGCTGAGCCAGCTTTTGCAGGTTGCTAAGACTTGGAAGGCAAGGCCCGCAGGAAATGGAGAAACTCCATCATTTGTTCCTCATCCAATTCCGCCCGGGTTTGTTTGTTGTAGGTTTGCTTCAGATGGGTTTGACCCCGCTTCTTACTCCAGCCTACCCGTTCCATTTCCACATCCGTCAGCACAATCAAATCAGACAGATCAATAGGGGACGCTCCTAAAGCCTCCGGGTCTTCCTCCAGTGGCGCAGTCCCGGCGGTGGCGGTTGGGCCTGATTTGCGATCGCGGGTCGATTTCGGCACTGGCCCAGCTTTGCCAGAGGATGTCATCTTGACCACAGGGGCTGGTGCAGTCGGCGGCGACGGGACGGATTTGGGCTCTGGAGAAAAGGATTCGGGCTCTGGCAACGCCGATTCGGGTTCCGGCAGGAAAGGCTCTGGCGCCTCAGGAAAAGCTGTCACCTCTGGTTCCAGCATCGGCTCTGGCATCGGCTCTGGCATTGAATCGGGTAAGGGCGGCGGCAGGACCACCTCTGGCAGAGATGGCAAGGGAGCCAACCCATCAGTGCTGGACAGAGGCTCGGGATTGCCAGCGGGGGAAAGCACCTCAGCACCAACTCCGGCAGCAGACAGGGGGTCAACCGAAGTGACAGCCGCAGGGGCGATCGGGCTGACTGTTTCCGGCAAATTGCCATTGGACTCCGGGCCAGACATAGGGGCAAGGGGCGGCATGTCATAGTTAAAAGGAGCAAAAGAGGGGCTAACCATCCCTGGCGCAGCAACAATGCCCAACAGTTGCAGGACTCGCAAGCGCGCCTGGTCCTCCGCCTGCTCAACCGTAGCCGCTGCCGCCATCGCCGTCACCAAAGGCGTGCCACTAACTAGCACCTGAGCGCGCACAATCATTTGGTCCGGCTGGATCTGCACCAGATCTGTAATCAAACTACCAGTGGGATAGCGGGCCTGAAGTTGGGTAAACAGGGAATGGGAATCAATGGGGTCGAGCATAGGAAATCCAGAAACGTCAGGGAGCGAAAGGCGGCGAGTCTAAGGCGTGACGAGGGGAAATGGTTGGCGTTGAACCTGCCAGGGGACCGCGAGTCACCCCCAGTTGATTTTGCAGTCGCAGCTCTCGCCAGAGTTGGCTGCCGCTGATCTGCCCCTGCAATAGTTGGTGATAGTGGTGAATTGTCTGGGTCACCTGTTCGGCAAGCTCATGGACAAACTCCAGGCGGAAGTGGGACAACCCCCGATCCAGCAGTCGCTGAACATATTCTGCTCCCGTCTGGGCAGTGCCATTAAACACCGTATTGCGACATCCGGCATCCGCTTGTAACAGATGTTCGGTGCCGGTCCGGTCTCGCAGCTTGACTTGATGCTGTTCACAGGGGCGGCCACAATTGGTGTAGTCCGCGCCACTGGACAGAAAGGCACAGAAGACACAATGCTCCATGTGAAACATGGGCATGTGTTGATGAATGGTCACTTCCAGCCAGTCCGGCGAACAGCCGGTGAGCAAATCTTCTAACTGGTCAATGTCCAGGTCGTAGGAGGCGGTCAACCGCTCCAGACCAAACTGCTGGAAGTAAGCCGCAGTAAGGGGATTGGCTACGTTAAGAGAAAAGTCGCCAATGGTGCGTTCTCCAGCAAAAAACTGCAGGTGGTCATAGTTCCGCACCAAATAGCCATCGGCATTGCAACGGCGCACCTGTTGCAATATCCAGGTTTCGCCGGGTTTGGTGATGCGCGGTGGGGCCACCCAGATGGTGGGGGCTGGGGTCGAGTCCGCAGTTTCCAGAGCCCCCTTCGTCAGGCTGTGACTGCGGACCAACTGCACCGCTTGCCGATACTTGCGGGGGTCTTCCAATTCGCAGTAGAGGGTCGTAATGCCACTGTCCAGCGCGGCCTGCAATTGCCCCAGACTGCGCACCAGGACAATCAATTGAGGCGTCCGGGCAGTCGGGGTCGGGGTCTGACCTGGCATCAGATCGTGAAAACTGGCAGAGGAATTCAACTGCCAGCGGTTTAGCTGAGCCCGCAGGTGTTCCAGTTGGGCCACCAGTTGTCGCCGCAGTTGATTCAATTCGCTTACAGGCAGCATGACCGCTCCCTGCAAGTGATTGGTTAACCGAGCCAACCGGAAGGGCGTATTGCCCAAACGCCCCATCTGGGCTTGCAGTCGGTCAGTTGTCAACGGTTGGCTATGGGCTTCCTGTAACGGCAATGCCGACTGGCAACGGACGACATGACCCAGCTCATCGCGGGCGATCGCCACCAGCAGTTCCCCCACCTGCCCGTAAATCTCAATCTGAATCGGCCGTTGAAACCGGGGAGCTTCGCCCGCATAACTTTGTCGCAGTTGCCGATCCAGCTCCGGATCACTGGTCTTCCACACCCGATCGCCCACCCGCACCCGCTGCAAGTTCACATCCCGCCGACCAAACCGGATCCAGGTTTCCTTCCCCCGTTGCTCTACCTGATAAACCCGTCCCCCTTCCTCCCGTTGGTCTGGATGACCGTTATCGAAAACCACCCCATCCCCTGGCTTCAGAGGTGCCTGCAGCCGAATCCCCACCTGATCGCCCTGCAGCCGAACCACCTGCCCCAGGTAAACACCCCGTTTTTTGCCAAAGCGGGCATGCACCAGTTCTTGATTATTGATACCGCCAAACCAACCGGTGTAGAGACCCCGAGAAAAGGCCATCTCCAGGTTGTACTGCTCCTGCGCACTGACCGACCCGGGCGTGCCCCGTCTGCCGTGACTCGTCTGCTCTGGCAGCAGCCGATCCAGAGCTTGCCGATAGACCTGAGTTACATTGGCCACATACTCCGGCGCCTTTAACCGACCTTCAATCTTGAGGCTCTGCACCCCTACTTTGACCAACTCTGGCAGGACAGCCAGCCCCGCCAAATCCTGGGGACTCAATAAATAGCGGCGATCGCCCAAATCGACCGCCTGACCATCCACAATCAGGTCATAGGGCATACGACACGCCTGGGCACACTCACCCCGGTTGGCTGATCGCCCACCCAGCGCCTCACTGGTTAAACACTGGCCAGAATAGGCCACACAGAGCGCCCCATGGACAAACACCTCCAGGGGCAGGGAGATGACCTGCTCCCGGAGTTGCTGTTGAATCCGCTGGATTTCCTTCAAGGAGCATTCCCGAGCCAACACCACCAACTGACAACCCAGAGATTGGGCAAACGCCACCCCAGCCGCACTGGTAACGGTCATCTGAGTCGAAGCATGGATGGGAAAATCCGGCGACAGATGGCGGATCAGCCGACAAATCCCCACATCCTGCACGATCGCCGCATCCACCCCAGCCGCAATAATGCTACGCAGATACTGTTCCGCCGCTGCCAATTCCCCCGTAAAGATCAGCGTATTCAGCGTGACATAGCCCTTGACGCCCCGTCGATGCAAGAACGTCATCAGCTCCGGCAGGTCGGCCTCAGTAAAATTTTCGGCTCGCATGCGGGCATTAAATCGTTCCAGCCCAAAGTAAATAGCATCCGCTCCATTTTCGATCGCCGCCCGAGCACACTCCCAATTGCCCGCCGGAGCCAGCAGTTCCGGCAGTTGGTAGCCAGTTGAGGTGGACAAGGTTTGCAGGTCAGCCGACATGAATGCTTAAGGGATACCCTATAGAGAGACCGATCTCCATGATACGGACAAGCTGGACAAAGCAGGATTTCCGGTCTTCTATCCGCCAAAATTTGACCTGTTGGGAGATTTTGAACGAGTTTTCTGAGAAGTTGGTCATTAAACTTAAACTTTCCCAGGAGATGGCCCAAGCAGCAGTTGAAGAGATATGTAGCTTTTCACAAGTTCACAAGCGGTTGAGATAACTACGAAATTGAAGGTAGTGTCTGTTGATCCAGACGACAATAGGGTCATTAAGTGTGCTGTCGTCGGTGGTGCAACTCACACAGCCCCATATGGCACAAAATGGCTCGCTCTATATCAAATTGCCTTCACCGATAGGCGTCGAGCCCATCTTCAGGCACCCTTGATCTTGCCAGACTATTCAAACCTCTGTTGCTAGCAGGTGGAATAAACTAGCAGATACGCTTGGAGTATGATTGTTCGCCCAAGCAAGAGTCGAAACCTATTCAATGTGAGCATGGGCAGAGCGAGACTCGAACTCGCATGACCGAAGTCGCCGCATTTTGAGTGCGGTGCGTCTACCAATTCCGCCATCCGCCCGCGGATTAAGCTTTTTCATTATACTGAACCAGGTGCCACTTGGAATAGCCCCTATTCAATCTCAGCATAAATTACCGTTTTCCCTATCTGAGGAGTAGGCCATTCCCAGATGGGACGCTGTTGCCATCTGGTTCTATCGGTATCTTGATATACTCAGTTATACGAGACTGGTTTTATGGAGGTATTGCAAATGAGTCTACTCTTGGGTGTTGTTGAACATGCCGGCCCCCATTTTCCAGTGGCCTTTGTAGCGGTTTATGTAGTGGGCTTTATTGCAGCAGTAACCATCGGTTCAATCGCCTGGTATAACTCCAAACGACCAGTCGGCTGGGAAGACAAGGAACGTCCCAACATTGTGCCGCAGGTTAAAGCGGGTGATGATTCCTCTAACGCCTAGACTCAGGCATTCAGCTTGGCAATCCAGCTTTGATACAGGCTGCGAACAGCTTGTAATAGGGACTCACCCATCTGGGGGGAGCCACTGCTTGCCTCTAGTTGCTGCAAGTTGCTGAGCAGTCTGGCCTCTTCAGTGGCAACATTGCCATCACTGTAGATTAACCCACTCAGCGCTTCCAGTAGTTGCTGACAGCTTTCTGCAGTGGGGCGATCGCCCAGATATTCATGCATCCATTGATAACATTCTTCTGGCTTTACTGACCGTAGTTCATTTAATAGGGGTTGAATTTCCGGGTCGTCGGCAACCCCTTTTTCCTGCGCAATCTGGCGGAGATACTGGCGTTCCTCCGGCTGGATTTTGCCATCAATCCAGGCCGTACCAATCAAGATCTTGACCAGGTTTTTGACACTCAATTCTGCTTTCATGGCGTAATTACCGGTTAAGGGCAAAACCCGCCGCATTGACAGGATCTTGCTGACTGTTGCCACTTTAGCGCGTTCAGTTCCGATCTGCACTCTTGCTTAAACTTGGCGTAACCGAACCACAAAAAAGCCATCCATTTGATGACGATGGGGCCAGATTTTGACCCAACCCTCTGGAGTAACAAAAGCCGTCGCCGGGGAACCGAGGTCAGGCGGTTCTAACTGCCAGTTGGGATGTTGGGCCAAAAACCGCTGGATTTGCTGTTCGTTTTCAGCCGGATGCAGGGTGCAGGTGGCGTAGACCAGACAACCGCCTGGCTTGACCCAGGTGGAACACTGCTCCAACAATTCTGCCTGCAATTGGGTCAATTCCTGTACCGAATCTGGGGTCTGTCGCCAGCGAGCATCGGCATGGCGATTCAGGGTGCCCAAGCCAGAACAAGGGACATCCAATAACACCCGATCGCACTGATGGGCCAGGTGGGATAACTGGCGACTATCACCCTGACTGATCTGGATGGATTGCAGGCCCAGGCGATCGCGGTTTTGTTTCAATTTCTTTAACCGGGAAGCAGTGCGATCGCAAGCCCAGACCGTGCCGCGATCGTGCATCAGTTCAGCCAGATGCAGAGTCTTGCCGCCGGGCGCAGCACAGGCATCGGCAATCACTTCACCTGCCTGGGGATTCACCAGATAAGCCACCAATTGGGCACTAGCATCCTGCACCATCCACCAGCCTTCGTCAAAGCCAGGTAACTGGGTCACCGCCCCCCCGTGGGTAGTCAACCGCAGAGCTGTCGGCAAAGGTGGCAGGGGTTGAACCCTCATACCAGCCGCTTCCATCGCCTGTTGCACCTGTTCCACGGTGGCCCGCAGAAGATTCACTCGCAAGTCGATCGCCGGTGGTTGGTTCAGCCACTGACAGAGGCGTTCCGTTTCTTGATAGCCCGTTTCTCCAGCCCCCAGTTGCTCCAGCCAGATCCGCACAATCCAGTCGGGATAGCTGTGTCGCAACCCTAATCGCTGAATGGGATCGTCCGGCAGTTGCAACGGATCAGCATCCTGTTCCGACAGGCGGATATATTGCCGCAAAATGCCATTCACGACGGCGGCCAATCCGCCCAGTTGATTCAGCTTGGCCAGTTCCACAGTGGTGTCAACAGCCGCAGCGGCTGGAACCTGCTGGAGATAGCGTAACTGATACAGTCCTAAACGCAGCAAAAGACGCAGATCGGCAGGCTGCTGACTGGCGGGTTTGGTCGCTAACTGATTGATCAATGCATCCAGGGTTCGCTGTCTCCGTACACTGCCATACACCAATTCAGTGACTAATCGGCGATCTAGCGGTGTCAAACCTGTTGCCTGTAGCACCTTATCCAGCGCCACATCGGCAAACGCCCCCCGCTCAATGGCTCGCAGGGCAAGAAAGGCTGATTGGCGGGAAGATTGGGCCACCACTTAAAAAATAACTGGAAATAAATTACTGGGCGATCTCAATCTGCTTAAGGCATTAAATCCAACGCCCCAAGCCAGATCGGGCATCGAAATATAGCAGTTCTCGCTGGCGTGAGGTGCATAGACAAGCCTATTTCGACACTGTTGATTGCGCAGCAGGCAGGCCTGTTCCTGGGTCCAGGTGTAAAAGTCAGTCCCGTAGAGGTTCAAGACTGGCATCGGTTGATTCGTTGGTGGTGGGTTTGCTTCGGTCCTGGACATCTGATTGATCCAACCCAATAGACTGATTGTAGAATCTTCCCTCATCAGCGATCGCCTTTCTGCTAAGGACTGTAGCCCTACTGATCGCAGAGCAACTACCCCTGGCAACCAGAAAACCCAATCAACATAAATGAATCTGGGCCCTTATTCGCCCTCATGTTCCGGCTTGAACGGATAGCCACTGTTTAGGATTCGACGCTTTTGACCAACTGATCCAGTTCTTGCTGCATGCTAGAACATACCTGCTGATAGCATTGCTGGACATAAGCCCGGTCGGCAGCAGCGGCAGGACCGTACCATTCAAAGCGAATGGGGGGACAAATGTGCGTATAGAGTTGGACTGGCAGAGGGATATGGGGCAGGGGGCCGATCGCCAACCCCCAGGGCAACCCCAGATAGACGGGAAAGACCTGGGGATCCAAGCCAAAGGGCCAGGGCAGGCCCATCTGATTGAGCTGTTGCAGATGAGGATACAGATCATCCAGAACCAGCAAGGTGTCGTGGGCTCCGTGGGAAATGACTGGAATAATCGGCACCTTTTCCCGCAGCGCCAGTTTGATAAAAGCCCGATTTTCCTGAAAATAAATCTGGTGCCGCAGGGAATGAGGCCGAAACACATCCCGTGGGCCACCCGGATAAACCAGTACGCTACAGCCCTTCCGCAAAGCCGCGATCGCCATCTTGGGGTGGGCCACTACCGCACCAACTTTGGCGGCCAGTTGGGCCACAGCAGGCGCTTGCTGCCAGACCAGCGAGTGCATCAGACCATAGACCGGATGGCTGTAGCCAAAGCGGCGAAACCAGTCATACATCATCATGAACATATCCGGTGCAGCCAGCCCACCATTGTGGGATCCGACAAATAACACAGGCCGTTCCGGTGAAACATGCTGCCAACCACTGGTCTGGACCCGAAAATAGAAGTGATATAACCCCGCCCAGAGGGGCATCAAAGACTGGATCACGCGGGGATCACGCTGGTCAAGGGACCAACCAAGTTTGGACTGAGGGTGAGATGGAACGGACATCGGGGGATTCTATCAGGGTTTGTCGAGGTGAGGCAATGCCTGATGGCAAGCTGGCATCCCCGCCCTTGACTTACTCCCTAGGCAAGCGAGGGAAGGGATGGAGCCAGGTTCGACTAATAGCCCAATCGATCGCCAGGCGGGCCGAGACAAACAACAGCAGACTTTCGAGCCCCATCAGTCCTAGCAATAGCAGGTTCGGTTCTGTCTGCAAACCCGGTTCAATCTGGGCCAGTCCACGCACCAACCCAAAAGCCAGCACAGCACCAGACTTGAGATGGGGATTGGCATCCCGACGGATGACATAGCGATAGGTGACGCCAAACAGGAAGCCAGACAGCAGCACGATCGCCAGACTCACCCCAGGGGCATAGGCCACTGCCAGTTGCCTTGGCCCGGACAAGGAAAACGCTGGCCGTAGCCAGACCTGATGCAACCAGAGAGTCAGGGCAAATCCAGCCGCAGCCGCGATCGCACCAATCAGACCAGCCTTCGCAGACTCCAACCGTTCTGCCAGATCTCCCGATAAAATCCGTTTCAGGAACGAGTTGGTTTCTTCTGGTTCCAGCAGTGATGTCATTGGACCCTCCCACGGTTTGCGAACAGGCAGCCGTTCCTTGCGGTCTGATGCCTCTTCTTGCAGCCACTTTGAATTATGATCGTTCATGCAGTCACATTGAACACGGGTTCGATCAATAAACATGGATATTCTGACATTTGGTTGGGTTGCCCTGTTGGGAGTTTTCACGTTTTCCATTGCGCTGGTTGTTTGGGGCCGCAACGGGTTCTGATTGCAAGCTGGGTTTCAGCTTAAAACTCCATTGCTTGCTCCGTTTCATCCCGATTGACCAGAGATAAGGAATCATTGTGGAAACCTCTGTCTTTAGTGTTCTGGTCCTAATTACGTTTTTCCTGCTGGTGTTGGTCACTGGGGGTATTGGCTATCTGACCCTGGTTGATTGGCGCGATCGCCGCCGCCAGGATAAGGAATTACGGGAAACCCGGGCCAGCCGCAAAAAAAAATAGGGGCGGTCATGCGCTCGCCCCTAATTTTTAACAACCGCCGCCACGCTGGTGCAGCAACAGGGCATCGCAACTGGAGCCGTGTTCTTTCCAGAAGCAAATCAGGCCGTCGGCAAGGGATTTGACTCACGCCTGCAACGCTGGGAACGTTTCCCCGCTTCGCTGGAATGGCACCCTATGGCCTATGGCATTTGTGGAGAAGCCAGTTGCATTGTGAATCAGGTGCAAAAAGTGCTCACTCAGGCTCCAACCGGAACCAAAGTCATACCTGTTCTGGCAGGCAACTGGGGGCAGTCAACCGCCAAACGGCCTTCCTTAGAGGGACAAATGCAAGCCCTGAAATCCCTTTCGCCGCCGATTCAGGGAACCAGTCATTTTTCTTTTGGCTGGCAAACTCCTCAATGGGAACGAGATCGCAAATTCTGCCAACTTTAACAGGCAATGGTCTGACGATGATTAATTAGGATCATTACCCTCCTTCATCGATTCAATTATTCTATCCTTCCCCCGATCAGGATTTTGAAGGGAATTTCAGAAAGATTTCAGGGGGATGATTATAGCTACTGCTGATGGTGGGTTGCCAGTAGCTGTTGGGCTCTGGGCTTTACTAACAGATGAAATAGCGCCTCGATGTAGCGCAGCATGTCCTCACGGTTTTCCTGGGAGGTGTAATTCCAAAATCCATAAATGCGAGCTAAGGATAGCAAACGGGTGGTATGAATTTTCCAGGTATAGGTACTGTAAACCCGATCAATAGCCCGTTTGGAAATCTCTTGCCAGTAGTGAGGATGCTGATCACATTGGTGAATAAATGCCAGGATCTTGTCTGCCATCTCCTCTAAGTGTGTGGGGTTAATATAAAAGCCATTACTGCCATCCTGAATGATTTCTAATGGGCCGCCAAAACGAGTCGCGAAAGTAGGCAGCCCACTGATCATGGCCTCCAAAATAGTTAAACCAAAGGCTTCAAACAAGGCCGGTTGGATAAAAATTCCTTGGCGATCTGCAATTAAGCGATACACTTCGCCAGACTCAGTTTTAGACAAACGTACACCTAGCCAGCGAACTTTGCCATGTAGGTTATATTGCTCAATCATGCGATACATCTTTTCAATCTCGTCAGCTTCCTCGCGATCGCTGCTTTCTTCAACCCGCAACTTACCAGCAATTAAAATCAGATTACAACGGGCTTGCAATTCTGTATTACGACCAAAACACTCCACTAAGCCCGTCAGATTTTTGATCCGATCCAGACGGGCCATCGAAAAGAGGGGGCGTTTCTGGAGATCATCCAGGGAACCATATACCTGATTGTCATCAACCAAGGTAAACAGTAACTCTTCTAACCGAACTTGCTCCCCTGACAACCTGTCATGGGTCTTGGAGAAAGGGAAAAAGTAGGACTCATTGACTCCAGGAGGTACAACATTAAACTTAGGGCTGTACAATTCGATCCCACTCACCACATGGTAAAGCTCTGGCATGGTGAAACATTGATAGGACTCGTATTGACCCACACTATCTGGAGTTCCCACAATCTCCTGATAAGTGCTGCTGACAATGAAATTGGCTGCATTCATCGTCAGCAAATCAACCGTGAACTGCAATGAGAAATGATATTTATCTTCCAGATCCTGCCAGTAGAGATTACTAAACAGATATTTAGATTTCTCTAAGGCATGGGCAATCGTACAATAAATGACTTTGAGATGGCGCGCCAGCAGAAAGGCCACTAAATTGCCATCAGAATAATTACCCACAATCAAATCCGGTCGCCCTTGCAACTCCGCTAATAGTTCGCGCTCCGCATCAATTGCAAAAGTTTCTAAGTAGGGCCAGATTTCAAACCGAGAGATCCAGTTCTGAGTTATAGCAGGATTGCATTCTCGGAATGGAACCCGCAAAATCCAAGCATCTACTGTGCCGTAAATCTTCTCCAACCGCTGATTGCATCGAGTTCCATCACTATTGGGAATTAACCGGGTTAAAATAACAACTTTGGGATGAACATTCAGCACATCCAGACCCGCTAAAGCAATGTCTTCCTGGAGTTGCTGTTCCAGACTTTTTGCCTGATCCAAGACATAAACCACCTGACCACCAGTGTCAGGTCGCCCCAGTACTCCTTCCTGACCAAACCAACCATGGGGTGACACCAAAACAATCCGAA
>Ga0272446_1002708_pt1 | contig 23598 bp, 20 predicted proteins | sample YNPCB0061_FD_194587 | JGI IMG/M metagenome (GOLD analysis project Ga0272446, IMG submission 194587) | Hot spring microbial mat communities from Yellowstone National Park, WY, United States - YNP-CB-006-1 | ecosystem: Environmental > Aquatic > Thermal springs > Hot (42-90C) > Sediment | place... | reverse complement strand
AAACCGCAAATCTGACCCCAACGCCGATTACTCCCGTTGGGTGACACCCGAATCGCTGGCCGATGTGATCGCCTTCCTCGTCTCTGATTCGGCACGGGACATCAGCGGGGCGGCCATTCCGGTCTATGGGCGGGCGTAGCCGTCTGAGGCAGGTTGTCTTTGGCCTGCTGATCGCGCTGATCGGGGTGGGGGCGTGCACCACCCCCGCCCCAACTCCCACCCCTACCGTCCCCCCCCGTCCGACGGTGATCGTGACCCGCGCCCCGACACCTACTCCTGCCGATGTGGGAAGCGCCGATCACGATCTGGGGCCAGAGTCGGCATACTTGCGGATCACCCACTATGGCGACTTCGCCGCCCCCGCTACCACCGCCATCGCCCGGAACCTGCTTATCCTAGCGAACCGCTACCCGTCTGAAGTGCGGCTCACGTGGCGTCACTTGCCCGATCCCGCCAATCCGTTAAGCCTGCTGGCAGCGGCAGCCTCTGAAGCCGCCGCCGATCAGGGCGTATTTTGGCCCTTCCATGACCTGATTCTGGCCGAACAAGAGTCGTGGCGGGGACTGAGCCAAGCCGAATTTGCCGCCCGCCTCCCCGATTTTGCAGCGCGGGCGGGGGTGAATGATGTAGCGCGCTTCGCCCAAGCCGTGAACGAGGGGCGCTATAACACACTCGTCTCGGCGGCGGCGGGAGAGGCCAAGCGTGAGGGGGTGCAAGCCGCCCCCGCCCTGACCTTCAATCGCAGGCCGTTCACAGGCCGCATCGACTTGTACGATCTTGACAGTGTGGTACGGCTCATCTTGCTGGAAAAGCGGCACTTCAAGGCACAACCGCCCCTCCAAATCGACCTGAACGCTCGCTATGTGGCGACGCTCTACACTGACTACGGCGAAGTAGAGATCGAACTGTTCACCCGCGCAGCGCCCGTTGCCGTCAATAATTTCGTCTTCCTCGCTCGGCAAGGCTGGTACGATGGAATTACCTTCCACCTCGTCACCCCAGAGCTGGCCCAGACCGGCGATCCGAGTGGGACGGGGCTGGGGACGGCGGGTTATTTTATCGCCGACGAGAGCGACAACGGCCTGATCTTTGATCGTGAAGGCATGGTGGCGATGGCCAGCAAGCGCGGCGTGATGAACAGCGCCAGCAGCCAATTTTTCATTACCTTTGGGCCGCTGCCGCCAGAGGGGTTCAACGGCCAATTCACCATCTTTGGGCAGGTCACACGCGGGATGGACGCCTTGCGACGGCTCCGCCCCCGTGACGACTCGGATCGGTTGCGCGACCCCAACCCGCCGCCCGGCGATCGGCTGATCCAAGTCAAAATCACAGAGATCAAGTAGGGGCGGGTGCTGCTACGCTCTTTGCTGAGCGTTTGAGGGTCATCATGCGGTGGCCTAAACGCCAAAAGGCTTGGTCTACTTTGCCCCCGATATGGTGCAAAGGCCGCCGCAATCGACGGCCCGGCCTGCCCCGCCCCGATGATCAGTGCCTCGTGGGTCTTCACACAACCTCCCTTGTTTGGCGAAATGGCTCCCACTGTTGACGGGGGATGGGCCATCGATCTTTCGCCGGGTGTGTTATGATGGGGGCGGTGCAAAAAAAGGAACCCTACATGGAGAAACAGCGTTCAGGCCTTCGCTTTCTGCTGGATAACCTCGGTTGGCTAGTCGGTGCGATTGGCCTTGCAACGTTGGCGTGGTACGCTGCCACCAGTGCCGCCGACCCCGTCGACCAGCGCCGTTTGCCTTACGCTATCCCCATTGAATACCGCCTCCCTGAAGGGCTAATCATCGCTAACAAGCCGCCCACGACAGGGCAAGTGGTAGTCCGCGGCTTGCAAAGCGCCTTTCAATCCATTGATGCCCGAAACGTCCGCATCGTGGCCGACCTGACCAACTATGCCCCGTCTGAGACACCCTATACGATTGATTTGGTCGGCTCGCTCACCGATGTGCGTGGGGCGACGGTTACGGCAGTGCAACCCGCCCGCGTTACAGTGCAGTTGGCCCGCCGCGCTGAGCTGCTGAAGGCCGTCACCGTCCGTTTTAAGGAAGAACCGCCCATCGGTTATACGGCCAGCGCCCTCCCCGACCCGACTGAGGTTCTGGTCAGCGGCCCAGCGGAGGCCATCGCACGGGTGGAGGGCGTCGAGGCGCGGGTGAACTTGCGGAATCGGCGCGAAGCCTTCACCCTCCCCGTCCCACTCATCGCCGTGGACGCTAACGGCAAACCCATTCCAGAGGTCACGCTAACGCCTGCCGAAGTCTTGCTCAGCGTCGATGTGCAACAGCGCTCCGATGTGACTGAAGTGGCTGTTGAACCGCGCCTGATTGGAAGTATCCCGACGGGCTATCTGCGGGTGAGTCAGGTTTGGGAACCGCGCCGAATCTTCGTTCGGGGAGAGCAAAGCGCCATTGACCGGCTGAACGGCATTCTGTACACCGAACCGATTAATCTGACGGGCAAAACCGACACGTTTACCCAGATTGTGCGCCTCTCGCTTCCGGCGGGAATCACCCTGCCCGACCCACAAGACATCACGGTGACCATCGAAATTGAGCCGATCCCCGGAAGCCGCGAATTTACGGGGATTCTGATCCAGCCTCAGGGCCTTGACCCCGCCGATTACCAGATTACGATCCGGCCCGAACGGGTGAACGTCATTGTGCGGGGGCCGCAGGTCGTGGTCGATGGCCTGACGGCGGATGATGTGAAGGTTTTTGCGCCAGTGGCGGGCCTTGCTGCAGGAACGCACCGCATCCGGTTACAAGCGACGGTGGCGGACGCCGAGATTACGCCGGAAAACGTCGTCATCACGACGGGCGAAGCCGAAGTGGTAATCGTGGCCCGTAACCCCACCCCCACCCCGACACCCCGCGTGGCCACCCCCGAAGCGACCAGCACCCCATAAGCACCCCATAGAGCCTCTCGGCCCAATTTTGTAGGGGCGTAGTACCGCAACGCCCCTACAAAACTTCGCTTTCTCTCATCATGATTTCACGCTTTGATGTGTGTCTTTTTGCACAAGGTGGGGTTATAGTCTGTGAAACCCGTCGCCAATTTGAGAATTTTGGTACAATCTCACAAACGCTAGTCAGAAGGAAGATTACCCAACGTGGCCATTGCACAGCTTATCCCGTCGTTAGAACCCCGCCTCCGCGAACTCTACGACCAGCACATCGAACGGGCCGCCGCCATTGACTGGGCCTACAGCGACTTCTTGCCGTTGGAAGAATTCCAACGGGACCCGACCAGTATCCCACAACTGTCGCCCGCCATCCTCAGTGCGGTGGAGCTGGCCCTGCTGACCGAAGTAAACTTGCCTTGGTTCACCTCGACGTTGTCTCACGTCTTCAAAGGGTCATGGTCTGTACTGACCGAGTTTGTCCACACGTGGACGAGCGAAGAGGATGCTCACTCGCTCCTGTTGGAGGTGTACCTGCTGCTGGGCCGAAATGGTGATCCGCGGGCGCGGGCGGCTTTGCGCAAGCAGGTCATTCGGACAGGACTGATCGGGGCGTCTATGCTTACCGACCCCCTCCAAGCGTTGGTGTACACTTCCATTCAGGAACGGGCTACCCAAATCTATTACCTCGATGTGGCCCGCGCTTGCGAGAAGGAAGACCCCCGCCTTGCCGACGTGCTGCGCCGCCTCGCCAAAGATGAGACGCTGCACTACGCCTTCTACCGTGACGCGGTCAAGGCCCACCTGCAAGCCGATCCCAATTGCGTGTACCCCGTCGCTGAAATCATGCTCAATTTTGAGATGCCGGGACGCGGCTCGCCGGGCTACCAAGAACGCGCTGACCGCGTGCGGGCCGCGAACATCTATGGGCCAGAGCAGTTCTACTCACAAGTGATCGACTCCGTCATGAAGTACTGGGAAGTCGATAAGCTGCATCCCACCTACGCTGAGGCGCGAGAGGCCCAGCAGAAGATTTTGAAGCACCACGCCCGCCTCGCCAAGATCGCCGCGAAGATGGCCGAACGCCGCGAACGTGCCACCGTCGAGGTACACGCCCCCGATGGGCGCGACGACTAAGCCCGAAGCACCTTTCGCCAAGAATCAACAGCGGGCGAGTCGCTCTGACTCGCCCGCTGTTTTAGGCAGGGCAGTTAGCTAGCCGCCCCTTCGAAGACGCCGTGCAAGATCAGGAACACGCCCGCGAGGGCGAAGCATCCCAAGCACAGCCCCAGACTTTGGCTAAATTGCAGCCCGAACACAATCGACCCCAGCAAGAGCATCATGCCGGGGGCGACGGTGGCCGAAGCACCCAGATAGTGGAAGACGCTCGATAGCGGCCCGCCCTTAATCGGCTTCTTGGCGGCAGATTTGCGGGCGACGTATGTGCCAAACCACAGGGCCAAGCCCCCCCCCACCAGTACCGCCCAAACCCAATTCGGCATGGGTTCCCCTTAGCGCAGCGAGTAGATGAACGGGGCCAACGGGGTCGAAGCGCCAAAAACGAAGACGAAGAAGAATAACAGCAGCACAACGATCATTGGGATCATCCACCACAGCCGCACCTTCCAGAAGAAGCTGAACAGCTCCCCGATCACACTGGCGCGGGATTGCAGGTCTTGGCCCCAGTCTTTCTTAGCGGGTTCTTCGGCAAACGTATCGACGATTTCCGGCGTGGCCGGGTTCTTTTTTACAGTCTCCTGAGTGGTCATTTTCTACCTCATCCTCACAATTATTGGGTAGGTGAAGGCCTACTTCCTAACGAGGAAGTTGCCCAGCACCAACATATCCAACCCGGACTTGCTGAAGGTGTTAAAGGCGTTGGCGGGGGTGTTTACGATTGGCTCCCCGCGCAGGTTGAAAGACGTGTTGAGCAGCACGGGGACGCCCGTCGCATCGCCAAAGGCTCGCACCACGTCGTAATAGCGCTTGTTCGTCGCCCGATCAATGGTCTGAAGCCGTCCGGTTAGCCCTTCGTGGGTGGTAGCCTGCATTTGGTGGGCCTTCTCCGGACGGACGGGCGTCACCATGAGCATGAATCGCGGCGGATAGTGCTTCGCAACGTCTGGGAAGGCGAAGAATTCTTCCGCCTGCTCGCTCAAGACCACTGGCGCGAAGGGCCGGAACGGTTCGCGGTACTTGATCTTGGTGTTGACGATGTTCTTCATCTCGCCCTTGCGCGGGTCGGCCAGAATACTGCGGTTGCCGAGCGCACGTGGCCCCCATTCAAAGCGACCCTGAAACCACCCGACCACTTCTGAACGGGTCAGGCTATCGACGACCCGCGCCGTGATTTGGTCGTCGTCATCCACGTATTCGTAGGGGATATTATTCGTCTCTAAGAAGGTCTTGATTTGGGCGTCTGAGTACTCTTCGCCCCAATAGGCGTGCTGCATGACCATCTTGCGCGGCATGTTCAGCACGCTGTGATAGGCCCATAACGCCGCGCCGAGCGCGCCCCCATCGTCGCCGGCTGCGGGCTGGATGTAGATTTCCTCAAAGGGCGTCTGTTGCAAGATTTTGAAGTTCGCTACGCTGTTGAGGGCCACTCCACCCGCCATGACCAGCTTCTTTAATCCAGTCTTCTGATAGAGGGCGTTCGCCATCTTGAGCAGGGCCTCTTCGGTGACGGCCTGAATGCTGGCCGCCACGTCCGCGTAGTACTGGTTGCGGGCCATCGCTTCCTTTTCGCCCGCCCGTTCGGGGTTGGTCGCCATCGTGAAGAAGTCGTCAGAGGGGGTGCGGCGCTCCCCGAACAGGTCGGTAAAGCGCGAATTGAAGGTTTCCGAATCTGAATAGTGGAAGCTGAAGTAATCCATATTCAGGTGGAAGCTGCCATCATCATTGATGTGGATCAGCTTCTTGACCTTATCCACAAAGCGGGGCGTGCCATAGGGGGCCATGCCCATCACCTTGTATTCGCCCTCGTTGACCTTGAAGCCCAAAAAGGCGGTGAAGGCCGAATACAGCAACCCGATGGAGTGCGGGAAGCGGTGTTCTTCAAACAGGGTGATTTCGTTTTGGCCTGCGCCGTCCCAGTTCGCTTTGGCACGGCCTAACGTCGTCGTCGTCCACTCGCCGACGCCGTCGATGGTCAGGACGGCGGCTTCATCGTAGGGGGAGGCGTAGAAGGCGCTGGCCGCGTGGGACATGTGATGGTCGCAGAACAGGATTTTTTCTGCCGGAACGCGGAAATGGTTCTGCAAGCGCGTCTTGATCCATAGTTTTTCCGGCATCCAGACGAACATCGCCTCGCGCCAGACATCCCGCGAGCGGGGGAAGGTGCTCAGGACGGTCATCAAGATGCGCTCAAACTTGACAAACGGCTTTTCGTAGAAGACGACGTAGTCCAGATCGCCCGGCTTGATTCCGGCCTTTTTCAGGCAGAAGTCGATGGCCTTCGTCGGAAAGCCGTTATCGTTTTTGAGGCGGGTGAAGCGTTCCTCCATGGCGGCGGCCACCAGTTCACCGTCTTTGATCAGGGCGGCGGCGGAGTCGTGGTAGAAGAAAGAGAGGCCCAGAATGTACATTTACGATTGGCTCCGTGCGTCTTTGATCGATGCGCTGACGGGTTTACGGGTACGCCAGTGGGGGCCTTTGTTCTTGCGGATTTCAAGGGGGTCAATGGCGTAACGGGCGATCAGCGCGAAGGGAACGATGACGCTGAAATACATCAGGAACGTGACAGCCCGTGCGACGTAATCGCCGTTGGCCTGCCCGATAATTTGGAAGCGATCCCACGCAATCCGGAGGATTTTGCTCACGGTTTGGTTTCCATAGCCTTTTGTGCAGGGTCTTTTGATGGGCTGGCAAGGGATGCCGCCAACCAAGCGTGAAATTATACAGGCAGGCACAAGGCCGAGTCAAGAAAGGGGAAGGTGGGGGGCTTGTTGGAAAGGCGCAATCCATTGCGCCCTTCCAATGGGGCGTCATGTTGCTGTACCCCTGCAACATCCCCGCGAGATTCAGGGAATTACGGGTTGGCTTGCAGGAACGCCTCAATCTCGGCGAGATCGGCATCGGTGAGGACAACGTCCACCGCCCCGATGAAGCCATCAACCTGTTCGGCGTTCCGCGCCCCAACAATGGCTGCCGTCACCGCTGGGTGACGTAACGTCCATGCAATGGCGATCTCGGCTGCGGTGCGCCCGTGCCGTTCCCCAATCCGGATTAGGACGTCTTGTAGGGCCAAATTGCGGCTCAGGCGCGGCTCCTGAAATTCCTCGTTCTTGCGCCGCCAATCGTCTTGGGCGAAGTTCAGGACGCGTTCGCGGGTCATCCGGCCGCTCAGCAGGCCGGAGTACATCGGGGAATACACGATCACACCGATGTTGTTCGCCAAGCAGTACGGCAAAATCTCGTCTTGTACCTCCGGACGGATCAGCGAATAGGGCGGCTGCAACGATGAAATGGGGGCAATGGCCGCCGCCCGCTTCATCTGGTCGACGTTGAAGTTAGAGACACCGATCCAGCGCACCTTCCCCGCCCGTTGAAGTTCGGCCATCGTCGTCCAGCCCTCTTCGATCTCGTCATCAGGGTCAGGCCAGTGGATTTGGTAGAGGTCGATCACGTCGACATCGAGGCGGCGTAGGCTAGCCTCGACCTCGCGCCGGATCGAATCGGCCTTCATGCTGCCGGAAATGTTCCCTTCGGCATCCCAAACCAGTTCGCACTTGGTGAAGATGTATGGTTTATTGCTGAGCGACTTGATCGCCCGCCCCACCACCTGTTCAGAGTGGCCCAAGCCGTAGACGGCCGCCGTATCGATCCAGTTCACGCCCAGATCGATAGCGCGGTGAATGGCCCGGATCGAATCAGCGTCATCCTGCGGCCCCCAAGCGTACTCCCAGCCACCGCCACCGATGGCCCACGCCCCAAACCCAATGCGGGTGATTTGCATATCGGTATTCCCAAACGGGACTTTGTTCATTGCAAAGGTTCCTTTTTGAAATGGGACAACCGTCATAGTCTACAAGATATTGTGATGAATCACCGTCGGAATCGCAATCTGATGGGTTCTTTTTGCATTTACCACACCACGATCTGACCTTTCGGCATTTCTTGCATTTTAAATTGCCCTTCATGCGTACATCGGATATAGTCAGGGTGCAGACTGTGCAGAATGCAGTATTGAGGCAGTAGAGGGGGAGTGAAATGATTTTTAGAAAACCGCGCCAGCAACCCTCCAAACCGGCTGTAGCGGCCCACAACCGCCGCGTCGTGGTCGACCATAACGTATGCTACTTCTGCGGGGCGTGTGTGGCCGTCTGCCCACCGGACTCGATCTTTCTAGAGAATACCCACCTTTTCATCGATGACGAGACGTGTACCCGCTGCGAACGTTGCACGGATATGTGCCCTGTTCATGCCTTGAAGATGGTGGAGGTTGGCGAATGGAAACTGCCTACGATGTCCTCGTAGTAGGGGCGGGGCCTGCCGGGTCTGTGGCAGCGGCCCGCTTCGCAGCACGTGGGTTCAAAACCCTTCTGATCGAAAAGCGGCAAGAGATCGGCGTCCCCGTGCGCTGCGGGGAGGCCGTTGGCCGCCATACGACTGAACAATTTTTGCCGATTGATGACCGTTGGGTGCGGGCGTACATCTCGCACTACGCCATTGTCAGCGTCTATGGGGATCGGGTCGTTCTCCCCCCAACGGAACCAACCCTCATCATTGACCGCAAGGTGTTTGATTGGGAGGTCGCCCATTTAGCCGCCAACGCAGGGGCGCACATTCGGACGCGCACGCAGGCCGAAGGGCTACTTTTTGAAGGCGATCAGGTGGTGGGGGCACGGTTGCGGAGCGGCGAACGCACCTACGAAGTGCGGGCACGGCTGGTCATCGCTGCCGACGGTACAGAATCGCAGGTGGCACGGTGGGCTGGGCTAAAAACCGTGCCCCCCATGGGCGATTACTACGTTGGCTTCCAATATTTGCTGGGCAATTTGCGCGGGCGGCTGACCGCCCATCAGTGCGAGTACCACTTGGGTAACGCCATTGCTCCCGCCGGATACATTTGGGTGTTCCCGAAGGGGGAAGACGCCGCCAACGTCGGGATTGTGATCGGGGCAGACCGGGCACGGGAGGTCAGCGCAAGGGCGTACCTAGACCGCTTCATTGCCCAGCACTTCCCAGAGGGGGTTGATCTGGGCACGGTTGCGGGCGGCATCCCGACGACGGGGGCAATTAAACGGATGGTCACACATGGCCTGATGGCCGTTGGCGACGCTGCCCACCAAGCCGATCCCCTCACGGCGGGGGGAATCGGTTTGGGCATGATAGGCGCAGAAATAGCGGCTACAGTTGGGGTGAAGGCGCTCCAAACGGGCGACCTTTCCGCGAAGGCCCTAAGCGAGTATGAGCGGTTATGGGAAGCCCGCTTTGGCCGGATGCACAAAGCCCTGTACCAACTGCGGAAAATGACGATCCGGATGGATGATGACCGGCTCGCTGCGCTGATCAAAACGGCGGCGTCTTTGCCGTTGGCGGAGATGTCGCTCGGGCAGGTGCTGATGACGCTCTTCAAGCACCACCCGCTTATGTTGATCGAAGCCCAAGCCCTGATCGCTACGGGGTTAGTCCTCAAGTAACCTGTGGCGCCCCCCGCAGAATGGGGGGCGTAAGGCGGGCTTTTCCTACCGCAACCACGTCAGGATAATCGTGCGGAAGAAGCCAATCGCGTAGGTCAGGGTCGGCCCCTTTTTGGACTTGCCGTAGGCCCGTGCCGAGATCGTGATCGGCACTTCCATAAACCGGAAGCCGTGCCGGAGCACTTCCAAGAGCATTTCCGTAGTCTGGTATTGGCGCTGCACCAATTTGAGGCGCTTCAGGCAGGCCGTCCGGATAGCGCGGTAGCCGCTGCTACAATCGGTGATCTTACGCCCAGTAATGGCCGTCAGGAAGCGGTTGAAGAAGATTACCCCCCACGCCCGGATCGCGCTCTCCTTCTCATAGGTGCCCAACACCCGCGAGCCAACGACGAAGTCCGCCTTGTCGTCGAGCAGGGGCTGAACCAACCGCTCCATTTCGGCGGGGTCGTGTTGGTTATCAGCATCCATCGTGACCACAATCGACGCGCCATGTTCGATGGCCAACTCGTATCCGACGCGGAGGGCCAACCCCTGCCCCCGATTCATGATGTGGGTGGCAACCCCAACATTGTACTGCTTCACGACTTCGGCGGTACGGTCTTTGCCGCCGTCTACGACCACCACCGCCTCGACATCTTTTCCGCATACCTGCTTGGGCATTCGTGACAGCACGAGGCCGATGTTTTCTTCTTCTTCGTAGGCCGCAATGACAACCGCAATGGGTGCGTTGATCGGTTCGCCTTCGTAGGCCTTCTTCGTCATTTCGATCACGAGTCGGTCTACGGTGCGGCGCAATTCGTCGTTACGGGCGGAGAGCACAAAGGTGAAGATGAACAACAGCAAGGTGGCAAACATCAGCAGCCCGATCAGACGCTGACCACTGCCCCTACGTAGGTTAAAGGCCAACAGCAGGTCGTTCAGGCTGTCGGGAAACAGGGCCAGCCCAACCAGCGCCCCCCCAAATAGCAAGGAGAGCAACAAGGTGAAGCGGCTGATCCGCCGTACGAAACGCTGATACAAAAACGTCCCGATGAGCAGGACGATCCCCAAAATAAGGCCGACGATGCGCAGTTCGCTCAATGGTGAAATTCCTAGAATTCTAGCCCATCAACACGATACTTAAGGGATGACGGGCGCGGGGCGCTCCAACAAGCCCAGCACTTGCCCAGTCAGCCACACAATCACAATTTGGCCGAGCGTGACGAGGTGGATCGCAAAGGCCCCCGCCACCGCCGACTCATGCCCGACGCCGAGTGTCAGGACGAGCACGAGCGCCCATCCGACCTCCCGAATCCCGAAATTGGCGAGGCCGCTCAATGGGAGCACGCTCAGCGAGAAGACGATGCCCATGCCGAGCGCTACTTGGGGCACATTGAGAGGCAGGTTTAGGCCGTGCAGCATGTAATACACACTCACCCATACGAAGGCCCATTGTAATCCTGTTAGAAAAACCGCCGTACCGCGCTTCTGGGAACGAATTTTGCGGAACCCCTCGCTGAATTTGCGGGCGAAGCGGGCGAGCGGGACGAGGAACGGCAAGCGCTCTGCGATGTGGGCGGAAAGGTGCGCCACGCGGTCTAAGTAGGCCAGCGCCCCGACCATCGCCACGACCAATACGACGGAGAGCGCTACCAACGTCCATGATCCGGAGGTGGTGGCCAAGACGGCCCACACCGCCCCCGCGACGAGCAGCAGCGAAACCGCCACCAAATCGAGCAGGCGGGTGATGAATAGCAGCGAAAGCCCCTCGGCATAGGGAACTTTGTAGGTCCGTTCGGTGGCGTAGGGTAAGTAAAATTCGCCCAAACCGGCCGGTAACAGTGCCGTGATCAGGTTGTAGACGCCCGTCAAGCGGTAGGCGGCGGCGTGGGTGGCCTCTGCCGGAAGCAGGGCGCGGAAGCGGGCGGCCCGGATCGCATTCGCCACGATCAGGGCGAGGGTGGCGAGGGCCGCATCAAGGGGGTTCATGCCCGCCAGCAACCCGATCAGTTCTGTAAAGGACATCTGGGTCAGCAGCAACAGGGCCAAGAGCGTGCCGAGTCCGATACGGATGATTAGGGAAAAGCGCCGCCGGGCTGGGCTAGGGTTGGGTGTGGCTTGTGTTTCCATGCGGGCAGATTGTAACACAAAACCCCGCCCCTTCGCCGCTCTCCCCCCGCCCCCGCGCAACGCAAATTTGCAACGAAAAATCGACTTCCCGCGTAATAATCACTACAATTCCTGCCCAGAACTGGTCAACGCAGGAGAATTCACCGATGGATCAGAACGAAAGCCGCGCCCATTTGCAAATACTCGGCCTTGCGGGGGCTGCCTTCGTCCTTGTCTTCATCTTCTGGCAGGCCGCCGCCGAGACCCAATTACTCTATCCCTTCCGGCTGCTGGTCACCTTCGTGCACGAGGCCGGGCACGGCCTTTCTGCCCTGCTGACGGGGGGGCGCTTCCTCAACTTCCAAGTCCTCCCCGGTGGGGCGGGCTTCGCAACGACGGTGGGCGGTAACCGCGTCATCATCACCTCGATGGGCTACGTGGGGGCGGCGCTATTCGGGGCGGCACTCTTATACCTGACCAACCGGACGGCGCGGGTAAAACTGGTCGCCCTGCTGACAGGGGCTTTTTTCATCGGGGTGGCGTTGCTGTTCACAGGTAAGGAAAGCACGCTCTTCATGGGCGGGATGGCCGTTACTGTCATTTTATGGGCGGCCTCCGGCTGGCTCGACGGGCAGACTCAAGGGCTTTCTTACGGGTTGCGTCTAGCCTCTATCGGCGCGGCGGCCCTGACCCTCGTCATGGTCTGGGGCGATATTGCCCTCATGACCGGCGTCGTCACTGGGAGTACGCTGTTCGCGCTGGCCGCCTTCGGCTCCCCTCGCGTGGTGACCTTCTGTCTGAACGTGCTGGCGTTGCTGGTGGGTTTTAACGCCTTCGCCGACCTGATCGGGTTGCTTAACAACCAGTCGGCGCGGCTGGGGAATGTGCCAAACGACGCCGTAGCGCTGGCGAACTTGACCGGCCTCCCTGCGACAGTGTGGATTCTGATCTGGTTGGCGCTGTCCATGATCATGATGGGGGCTGCCGTCTACTACGGCCTGATCCAGCCCATACGCCGCACCGACTAAACAGGTCTAGGCACGTTCTGCCGTGCGGTAGGCCGCCCCGATTCGGCGTAAGCCTTCTTCAATCCGATCCGGCGGCTGCGCGGCGAAGTTTAGGCGCAGGTAGTACGCGGCGGCGGGGTCATCTTGGTCGGTGAAGAAGACCGACCCAATGGCGAAGGTGACTTGCTGTTGGAGGGCAGCCTTGTACAGCTGCTCTGCGGTGACGCCGCCGTTTAATGGCAACCGCACCCACAGATACACCCCTCCGGCGGGTTCGCCCCATGTGCTGCCCGTCGGCAAGTGGCGGGCTGCCGCTGCTAACGCCGCATCCCGACGGGTTTTGCAGGCCCGCCGCACCCGGTCTAGGTGGCCCGCCAACACCCCAGACGCCAAAAAATGGTGCATGATGCGCTGATTCAGGCCCGGCGTGCAAATATCTGCCGCCTGCTTAACCCGCAGCGCCGCTTCCCACGCCTCCCCCTCGGTGATCAGGTAGCCGATGCGCGTCCCCGGCAACACGATCTTAGAGAAGCCGTTGGCGTGGATCACGATCCCGTATTCATCAAGGGCCTTTAGGGGCGGGGGCACGTCTCCCGCGTAGCTCAATTCATGGTAGACCCCATCTTCAAGGATCGGGATTTTGGCCGCCGCCGCCATCCGGAGCAGCAACCGCCGCCGGTGGATCGGCATGACCGTGCCCGTCGGGTTATGGTGGGTGGGGGCAACGTAGATCAGCTTCGGACGGTGCGTCTCAATGGCCGCATTGAGCAGGTCGGTGCGCATCCCCTGCGAGTCAACGGGCACGCCGACGACCTTCACCCGCCGAATGCGGGCAATATCCAGCGTGCCGAGATAGGTCGGGTTGGTGGTGAGGAGCGTATCGCCTTCATTGAGCAAGGCTTGAACGGCCAGATCAAGGGCCTGTTGGCAGCCCCCCGTCACCAAGATTTGATCTGGGCAGCAACGAATCCCCTGCGAGGCGGAGTAATCTGCAATGGCGGCCCGCAACGGCGGGTAGCCCTCCGTTTCTTCGTAGGCCACTGCCGCCGCACCGTCACGTTCTAACACCGCCTCAATCGAGCGGCGCAAGGCCGCAACGGGCAGAAATTCTTCCGAAGGGGAGCCACCGCTAAAAGCGATCATCGGGGCGGAGGGGGCCACGTTCTGTGCGGCGGGGTTAGCCGCAATAGAGGGTAATGCCCGCCGATCTGCTGCGACTGCCCCCGCTGCCTCCGTGATGAAAGTCCCCCGTCCGGGCGTGCTGGCCAGCAACCCGGCGTTTTGGAGTTCAGCGTAGGCGTTCACGACGCTCACGCGGGAAATGCTGAGCGAATCAGCGAGGGTGCGGCTGGGCGGCAATTTGTCGCCGGGCCGGAGCGTCCCCGTTGCGATTCCCTCGCGGATCAGGCGGATCAGTTGGCGGTAGATGGGTTCGGGGGAAGTCGGGTCAATCGTAAACATCGGGCTGTCTTCTCAACCATTGGGGTAGACGGAATTATACCGCCAAAATTGGGATACTGTTGAACGCGAAATCGGGCTATGCTAAGAGAAGTGAATCGGTCATAAGGAACACGTTGCTATGTCTGCTTCCTCCGCACAACGCATCCGTATTCAACAGTGGACGCTTTGGGAAGTTCCGCCGGACGGCCTACGCCGTATGATGGGCGAACTTGACCAAGAGCTCAGCAAGCTACGCCGCCAGATTGCCGCCGCTGAACGCCAATTTGACCAGCTGATCGCCGCCGGTGACCCGATCACCCTCGACGAGACGCGGGCCGACATTCGCAGCTTGTGGGTTAAAGTTGACCGCCTGACCGCCCGCCGCCGAGAGATCGATGGCATCCTGCGCCAAAAGTCGCTAGACGAACGGACGTTAGCGCTTGGCCGCCGCTTTGGGATTTCTAACCTGCTCTGGCTGCTCCGCATAATGCGGATTATCGTCCTAGCGACGAGCCTTGTTGCCATCGGGCTGAGTTTGCTGCCGACCATGCCGCCCGCCACAATCGCTGTGCTGGACAACATCGATCTGGCGTGTTCGCTGATCTTGCTATCCGAGTTCGGGTTCCGGTTGTTTCTGGTTACTGGGCGGGGGGCCTATTTCCGGGCGCGGGCGTTCGATATTTTCTTATCTCTACCACTGGTCAAGATGGCCGAACTGGTTCCGGATGTGGCCTTCATCGCCCGCCTTGTGACGCTTCTACGGGCGGGCCGTCTCTTGCGCCTGATCATTGGCGAGCGGCGCGACTTCCTGCAAAGTATCCCCTTCCTGACCGCGCCAGAATTCGTCTTGTTGCGGCGGGCGATTTTCTCTGGCTTGCTGGTGGTGGGCATCGGCGCGGCACTGATCCGAGTGCTGGAGTCTGCTAACGGCACGGCCTTTGCCAGCTACGATGAAAACCTGTGGTGGGGCCTCAAAATCGCCCTGACGGGAAACGTTGATACCAGTCCGCAAACGTTGCTGGGTCGCTTAGTCACGATGGGCATCATCGTGATCGGGATTTCACTGTCTGGTATCCTGATCGCGGCCATTACGTCGGTCTTGGTCAGCCTGTCCTCCGAAGAGAGCGATTCCGAACGGCAACAGGACGATATGGCGGAGATGTTAGCGACCATGCGCAGCCAGTTAGACTTGCTCACGGATGCCCGCCAACAGGCTGTACGCGCCGCGATGCACATTAACTCGATGCTATCCAACGTTCAGCAGGAAGACCGAACGGCCCTCCTGAACGAGGTCGCTAGCGAATTGGTGAGCGCCTTCGGTTGCCAAGAAGCGGCCATTTACACGCTTGACGAGGGCAAAAAACAGGCCATCCGTGTGGCGGCGGCGGGCAATGAGGAATACATTCCCGACGCCCGGATTTTTTTTGATTTGGGCATCGTGGGGCGCTGCGCCCAGATTGCGCGGCGGGGCGGCTACAATAATGGCGAACAGGACTTCGAGATCGAGCCGATGCCGCTCGCCGACGGCGTGGCGATTGCCGTGCCGCTGTATGTGCGGCGGGCGCTACGCGGGTCGTTACGGGTGATGGCGTTGGGCGTGCTGCACGTCACTGCGCCGCAGAGCTGGCTGCGCGATGAGCTGATCAAGACGTTGCTGCAAGATGTTGGGATCGCCCTTTCGCAATACCTGTACAGCCTCGAAAGTGCCAGCCGCCACGACTCGCTACTCGCCAGCGTCTCCGACCTAGAGAAGACGATGGAGCGCGTCACCACCACCCTCGACTACCAACGGCTGCTCTTCGTGATCTGCGAGGGGGCGGCGGCCCTGCTCGATGCGGATATGGCGAAGTTGATGCTCTTGGAACCCGACGGAACGTTCCTGCGCGGGGTGGCATGGTACGGGATGGACGATGAATTGGGAACATCGCTTTTGACCCGTTTGGGAGACGGCCTCAGTGGTCTGTGCGCCAAGACGGGTAACCCCGTGAAAACCAGCAACCTGATCACCGATCAGCGCGTAACCGTAGAAAGTAGCCAAGCCCTCCGCAGTGGAATGCGCTCAGAGTTGTGCGTTCCGGTGCGGATTCGGGGGACGGTGCTGGGCGTTCTGAGCGTGATGATGCGGGTCAACAAGCGCTTTAGCCAAGAAGAAGAGGCCTTGCTCGGTGCGTTGGCGGGGCAGGCGGGCGCGGCAATCGAAAATGCGCGGGTGTACGGCCTCGTACAGCGGCAACTCCAAATCGCTGAGATGATGCGGGCCATCAGCGCCCGGCTCACAGAAGCTGACGACGAACGGACGTTGTTGCGTTGGATACTAGAGCAAATTAAGAACAACATCCGCCACGATACAGCATCGATCTTCCTCGTCGAAGGGGACGTGTTGCGGTTGGCGGCTGCCGTCGGCTTCTCAGAGGGTGTCTTACCGCCCGATCTGACTTTCCCCATAGCGGGGCATCCGCTGCTGGGGCACGTGACAGTAACGGGCGACCCTATCCGCATCGACGACACCCGCACCGATCCGATGTGGCAAGCTGGGCCGACAGAGGTGCTCAGCTGGATCGGCGTGCCGATGTTGAACGACGGAGTTCCCATCGGGGTTTTAGGAATCGATAGCCAGCAGGTAGCGGCCTTTACCCCCGATGATGTAGCCGTTGCGGAGCGCTTCGCGGTGCAGGCGGCCCTCGCCGTGCGGATCGGGCGGCTGTACCGGGCCGCGCACCCTGTACATCAGCGAGCGGACATGGCTGTCGGGCGGGTCGGCTGATCGGCGGGCACAGCCGAGACCTCGCTGGTGTCGCGGACACGTTTGGCAGCCTCTAACCGTTCGCGGAAAGAAGGGGGAGTGACGATCAATGTTTCAACGCCGTTCTCTTCGTCATCTTCAAAGTGCCCGTCGTCACCGATACCGGTATCGATGCGTTCTGTTTCGTGTGAGCAGTGTTCGATCTTCTTTGTCATACCATGTTCCCTCTGTCATTGCGCTCACGTTAAAGATACCACGTTCAGCGGTGAACAGGTTGCACAAAAGTATCACTACGGTTGGGGGCAAGTTAGAGCACTTGCCCCCCGAATCAGGGCGGGGATCGGCTTAGAAGGCTGTATCTTCTTGATACGTGCCGAAGACCTCACGGAACACATCCATTATCTCGCCGAGCGTGGCGTACTGCTTGGCAGCGTGAATCAGGGCGGGCATGACGTTAGCCGTCCCGCGGGCATCGGCCCGGAGTGCGTCTAACGCCGCACCGACGGCCTCGTTATCCCGCGTCTGGCGCAGGGCGGCCAAGCGTGCAACCTGCCGTTCATAGCCTTTCGGGTCCATCTCTAAGATCGGGATTGTGATTGGGCTGTTATCCGCGTATTGGTTGACGCCTACAATGGTATGTGCGCCAGACTCGACGCCGCGCTGGAAGGCAAACGCCGAATCGGCGATCTCCTGTTGGAAGAACCCGCGCTTAATGGCCGGAAGCACGCCGCCGTAGTCCTCAATTCGCTTGAAGTAGTCGTAAACAGCGGCCTCCGTCTCATCGGTGAGCTTCTCTAGGTAGTAGCTGCCGCCCAGCGGGTCGACGGTGTTGGCGACCCCGCTTTCCATAGCGATGATCTGCTGGGTACGGAGGGCGATTGTGGCGGCTTTTTCGCTGGGGAGCGCAAGGGCTTCGTCCATGCTGTTCGTATGGAGCGATTGCGCTCCGCCGAGCACCGCCGCCAAGGCCTGAATCGCCACCCGCACAATGTTGATCTCCGGCTGTTGGGCAGTCAGGCTAACGCCCGCCGTTTGGCAGTGGAAGCGCATCAGCCAACTGCGGGGGTCTTTGGCCCCGAACGTCTCGCGCATTTCCCGCGCCCAAATGCGGCGGGCAGCCCGGAGCTTGGCAATTTCCTCAAAGAAATCATTATGGACATTGAAGAAGAACGAGAAGCGTGGCGCGAACTCGTCAATATCGAGGCCGCGTGCGACGGCCCACCGCGCATATTCCAGCCCATCGGCGAGGGTGAAGGCCAATTCCTGAACGGCTGTTGCGCCCGCCTCCCGAATGTGGTAGCCGCTGATGCTGATCGTGTTCCACTGGGGCATGTGGCGCGTGCCGAACTCAATCGTATCTGTGACCAGCCGCATGGACGGCTCTGGCGGGAAGATGTACTCTTTTTGGGCGGTGTACTCTTTCAGAATATCGTTTTGGAGCGTTCCGCGTAGCGCCGCCATTGGGACGCCCTGTTTTTCGGCAGCCGCGATGTAGAAGGCCCAGATCACGGCGGCGGGGCTGTTGATCGTCATGCTGGTGGTCACCTCCGCCAGCGGAATCCCCTCAAATAAGATTTCCATATCTTTCAGGGAAGAAACGGCCACGCCGCACTTGCCAAATTCACCGATGGCTTCGGGGGCGTCGGTATCGTAGCCCATCAGGGTCGGCAGGTCAAAGGCGACGGAGAGGCCCATGTTGCCCTGATCCAGCAAGAATTTGAAGCGGGCGTTGGTCTCCTCTGCCGTGCCGAAGCCGGCGAACATACGCATTGTCCATAGCTTGCCCCGATGCCCCGTCGCGTGGATGCCCCGCGTATACGGGTATTCGCCGGGAAAGCCCAGATCGCCCATGTAGTCGAAATCGGGCAGGTCTAGCGGGGTGTACAGGCGCTCTACCGGCTTGCCAGAGGTGGTGATGAACTCCGCCCGGCGTTCGGGCATTTTGGCGGTGGTGTGATGGAGGGTGGTTTTTTCCCACTTTTCCTGAGCGATTCGGAGTTCTTCCAATTTTTTGGCGTCAAACATGGGCATTTCTCCAATTTTTAGTTAAGCTAACGGGCGTTAGGTTGCACTGTGCAAAATTATAGCAGAAGAATATCGGGGCGCTTTGCCCATAGGCGTCCCTGATAAGTTCTTGATAGACTTTTAACGACCCGATCCGAACGTATTTAGGGTTTTGTTCTTGGGTAAGGGTAAAATGATGCGTTCCCTTGTTACGGAGTCCCCTGCTCGAAGATTTTCTCCGCCGAGTGGGGGGCGATCTTTCGCTGCCCAAATGGTGATAAGCCATATTCTCGTGGCGACGCTGACCTGTTTTGTGAGCATGACATTGATCGCGCTGGGGGCTGCCCAACTGTCGGCCATGAGCGGGCGGCAGGCCATGCTGATGTCGCTTATTTCGGCGGCGACTTCGGCATGGGTGTTCGGGGCGCCAGATGGCCTGCCCCTCAAGGGCCAGTATGGGGAATTGCCCGGCTACGTCCTGATCGTCTCGCCAAGCGGGGAGGTTATCTATACCAGCGGCGATACCCCCTGCCAAGCGAATAGCTACCTCTTTGAGTGCGAGCCAGAACTGATTGCCCCCGTGCCGCAAGTGACTGAATACGTACGCCATGGGCAACGCTGGGTTAAAGCCGCCGTCGAGACCCGCGATGGCAAGCTGGTGATCGGGGGGTTGGGGCCATTCTACTTAGAGATGTCCCAGCAGTATGGGAGCTTCGTAATCTACGGGAACGTGCCTTTCGTGCTGATCATGGGGGGGGTGGGGGCCGTCGTCGCCATCCCGACGGCTCTGATCCTGACGCGCTTGTTTGCCCGCCGCTACACCCGCCGCCTCTCGGAGATTGCGCAGGTCAGCTATGCCTTCGCCAATGGGCATCTCAACCAACGGGCGCCCGTCACCCGCCACGATGAGATCGGGGTGTTGGCGTCCCAATTTAACATGATGGCCGACGTGATCGAACAGAGCATCACCAACCTGCGCGATCTGGCCCAGCAGAATGCCGCCTTGCTGGAACAGGTCGAACGGAGCGCCATGCAGTCCGAACGGTTGCGTTTGGCCCGTGAACTACACGATAAGCTGGCCCAGCGCATGTTTAGCCTCTCCCTCAATGCTAGCGTCCTGCCTAATTTGGTGGCGAGCAACCCACCCGCTGCCATCTCCCAAGCCAAGCAGATCGCAGCCCTCGCCGAAGAATCCCAACTTGACCTGCGCGACCTGATCGTGAACTTGCGACCTACCGAGGGTGGCACAGACGGACTGGCGGAGTCGCTCAGCGCGTTATGTCGGGCATGGGGCGCTTCGACGGGGATTCCAGTTGAACAAAACTTCATGCTCACGGGCGAGTACATCCCAGCAGGCCTTGCCGAGATCGTGCTTCGCGTTGCGGGGGAGGCCCTCACCAATGTGGCCAAACACGCCGAAGCCCACCACGTGACCGTCTCTCTGCTCGAAGGCAGCCATAAACTCACCCTGAGTATTACGGATGATGGGCGTGGCTTCCACAGTCACGGAATGCCCCCACACGGCCACTACGGAATCGTCGGGATGCGTGAACGGGCGCGAGCGGTGGGGGGGGTGGTCTACATTGAAAGCGATACCCATCGTGGGACGACGGTACGGGTTGTTTTACCGTTGCACCGCGAACTAAACTGAGATGTGGGAGGCTATTGATGAGTGAAAACTCAATCCGAATCCTCATTGTGGATGATCACGCTGTTGTACGGCAAAGCCTGCGCCAAGTTTTGGAGGCGCAAGCGGGAATCCAAGTCCTTTCTGAAGCCGCCGACGGAGAAATGGCCGTCCGGTTAGCCCGCACCCTGCTCCCCGATGTGATCTTGCTGGATTTGCTCATGCCCGGCATGAATGGTGTGCAAGTCATCCAGAAGATCGCGCTGCATAAGCTGCCGTGCAAAGTCTTGGCGCTCACCTCTTCGCTAGACGATCACATGATCCGGGAGGCGTTGCGGGCAGGGGCCAGCGGCTACATGCTGAAATCGAGCCGAGTGGCCGACGTGGTACAGGCGATCCGGCGCGTAGCAGGGGGCGAGATGGCCCTCGACCCGGCGGTGACACAAGCCATCGTCAAGCGGGCGCACACCCACGACCCACTAGAAACACTCACGCTACGGGAACGGGAGGTTTTCGACCAGATGGCGAAGGGCCGCAACAACGCCGAGATCGCCGAAGCGCTACACATCTCTGAAATTACGGTGCGGACGCACATCGCGGCCATTCTGGACAAACTCTCGCTACGGGATCGTACTCAAGTCGTGATCTATGCCCTCAAACGTGGCCTTGTGCGGGTGGAAGAATTGCCGTAGCTACCCCTGTCTGCGTCTAGGCTTTGTCGATGATGCAAAGCATAGACAAATATAAATTATAGAATGCATCAACTGGCCTTGACTCTCTTGGCAAGCACGTTGTGGGTTGGGTATACTGGCCCCTGCAAAACCAAATGTGGTTTATGAAGGAGTTTTGTAAGGTGAAGAACCTACTAAAGACCGTAACTTTTGTAGTGCTGGCGGCTTTGGTCGCCGGTATGTTTGGTGTGGCCTCCCCCTCGTTGGCCCAAGACCCCACCGCTACCCCCAAGCCGCTTGGCTCCGAAGAAGGTAAGCTCACGATCTGGGTGAACGCTGAACGCGCCCCCATCCTTGAAGCCGCCGCTAAGCAATTTACCGCCAAGTACGGCATCGAAATCCGCATCACCACGATGGGCTTCGGCGATGTCCGTAGCAACTTCGAACTGGCTGGCCCGGCCGGTGAAGGCCCCGACATCCTGCTGGGCGCCCACGACTGGATCGGTAGCTTCTACGCCAACGGCCTTGTGGCCCCCATCGAACTGAGCGACGAACTCAAGGCCAAGTTCGACCCGGTGGCCCTCCGTGCCTTCACCTACAACGGCGAATTGGTCGGTCTGCCCTACCAAGTCGAAGCCATCGCCATGTACTACAACACTGACCTCGTCCCCACCGCCCCTGCAAAGTGGGATGACGCCGTTGCCATCGCCAAGAAGTTGGTTGCGGACGGCAAGGCCGAACGCGGTATCGCCATTCCCCCAGACCCGTATCACTCTTTCCCGCTGCTGACGGGCTTCGGCGGTGGTGTGTTCGGTTTGGATGAAAAGGGCAGCTATGACCCCAGCAAAGTCTTGCTGGATAGCGAAGGCACGATTGCTGGCGCTACCGAACTGGACAAGCTGATCAAGGAAGGCGTGTTCGCCGACGGCGTTGGTTACGACCAAGCCAAAGACTTGTTCCTGAAGGGCAAGCTGGGCATGTGGGTCACCGGCCCGTGGGAACTGAACAACGTCATCAACAGCGGTGTGAAGTTCGGCGTCGCCCGCATCCCCACGATGAAGCAAGAAGCCGCCCCGTTCGTGGGCGTGCAGGGCTTCATGGTCAACAAGCTGAGCAAGAACGTGCTGTTGGCCCAGTCCTTCCTGACCGAATTCGTCGCCACTGACGAGGTGATGACGGCCCTGTTCAAGGCCCAGTTCGGTATTCCGGCTTGGCTGCCCATCCGTCCCGCCGCCTTCGCTGAAGCCCCCGCGTTGGAAGGCTTTGCCGCCTCCGTCGCTGTCGGCCAACCGATGCCCGCCATCCCGCAGATGGCTGCCTTCTGGAACACGGCTGGCAACGCCCTCACCCTGATCTACCAACAAAAGGGTGACCCGGCCACCATCATGAAGGATGCCGCGAAGGCCGCCCGCGAAGAAATCGCCAAGAAGTAACCTTTACCCACATTGACGAAGTTAGGTCGGGTGGTGTTGCGCCCGACCTAATTTTTTATTAACCTTTTGAGGGAACGCATTATGGAGCTATCTAAGACCGCGCCGGTCAGCTTGCCGGCGTACTTGCTCCGCATTTTCTTGTTGGGCATTTTTACGGTCATTGCCATCTACTTGGCAATCACACTCGGCGGGGCCATTAGCCCCCTGTTCGGGATCGGGATCGCCATCTTTGCGGTCATCACCAACATCGTCTTCCTCGACGAGCGATTGTATGCGTGGCGTTGGATCATCCCCGCTTTCACGGGCATGGCCCTGCTGATCATCTACCCGATTGGCTACTCAGTCGTCGTGGCCTTCAGCAACTACGGTAGTGGGAATATCCTCAGCAAAGAGCAAGTCGTCCAACAATTCGAGAACACCTTCTACGCGCCTGCCGAAGCAGCAACTTACCAAACCTACATCTTCCGCAACAATGCAGGCGATTTCCGCTTCTGGTTCGTCGGCAAAGATGGTAAGACTTACGTCGGCGGCATCAGCGAGCCGATCCGCGAAGTGCTTGCGGGGGATACCAGCTTCGGTGAGCGGGACGGACAAGGCATCCCGAAAGCCCTAGGCGATTACGTCCGCATCACGGGCGGGGAATTGGGGCGGGCGAGCCAACGGCTGAACGGCCTTGAAATAGACGCCCCGCCGAACAAAATCCGCATCACGCGGCTGAGCCTGCTGGGGGCTTCCACCGCCACAGAACAGCGCCGCAAGTACGATTACGACGAAGCGACCAACACCCTCACCGACCTTGAGCTAAACAAGGTCTACCGTGAAGAGCGTGGGAATTTTGTGTTTGGGGAAGGCGAAACCCGCGAGAAGCTAGAACCCGGCTTCGCGGCGCTCATCGGGCTGGATAACATCCTGCGCGTCGTGAGAGATGCCAACGTGCGCGATCCGTTCTTCCGCGTCTTCGGCTGGACGGTGCTTTTTGCACTAGGAAGCGTGGTGAGCACCTTCGCGCTGGGGCTGATATTCGCTATTGTCT
>Ga0272446_1002707_pt1 | contig 23599 bp, 20 predicted proteins | sample YNPCB0061_FD_194587 | JGI IMG/M metagenome (GOLD analysis project Ga0272446, IMG submission 194587) | Hot spring microbial mat communities from Yellowstone National Park, WY, United States - YNP-CB-006-1 | ecosystem: Environmental > Aquatic > Thermal springs > Hot (42-90C) > Sediment | place... | reverse complement strand
CAATGCCTGTCAGGGTTGTCTTGCCCGGCCCTGTATGATGAACTGCCCCAAAAAGGCGGTGACCATAGTGGACGGCCATGCGGTCATCGATAAGGCTAAGTGTGTAAACTGCGGCATTTGTCAGCAGGTCTGTCCCTACCATGCGATCATTAAAATTCCCGTTCCCTGCGAAGAAGCCTGTCCGGTGGGAGCCATTTCAAAGGATGCCAACGGCAAAGAACGGATTGATTATGAAAAATGTATCTTCTGCGGCAATTGTATGAGGGAGTGCCCCTTCGGCGCCATGATGGACAAATCCCAGATTATCGATGTGCTGGCGGCAAAAAAACGGGGTAAGAAATTGGCGGCCCTCTTTGCACCGGCCGTGGCGGGTCAGTTCAAGGCATCCCTGGGCAAACTCGTCTCGGCCCTGGAAAAGGCCGGTTTTGATGCGGTCTATGAGGTAGCCCGCGGGGCGGATATAACCGCGGAAAAGGAAGCCCACGAGTTTGCCGAACGGATGGAACAGGGTGAACCTTTTATGACCACCAGTTGCTGTCCCGCCTATGTGGAAACAGTCCGGAAGCACCTGCCGGGCCTGAAAAAGCGGGTTTCCGACACCAAAACCCCCATGCACTATACCGCCGAAATCGCCGCAAAAGAAAAGCCGGACCACCTGCGGGTCTTTATCGGTCCATGCCTCGCCAAGCGTAAGGAAGGGATTGATGACCCCCTGGTAGATTATGTGCTTTCGGTAGAAGAAATTGGTGCCCTCTTTGTAGCCATGGGCATTGATGTGGCAGAGATGGAAGAAAAAACCCTGGATCAGGAAGCCTTGGCGGGGGGCCGCAGTTTTGCCTGGTCCGGCGGGGTCAGCACCGCTGTGCAGGCCTATCTGCCCAAGCATATCCCCTTTAAACCTGAAACGATCGACGGACTCACTAAGGAAAGCTTTAAGGTGCTGAAAAGCTGGTCCGAAGGCAAAAATACGGGGAATCTTTTGGAAGTCATGGCCTGTATGGGCGGTTGTGTGGCTGGCCCCTCGACGATAACCAATCCAAAGGTGGCGACCATGCAGTTACGGAAAATTGCGGAGGCCAGCAAGGGCGTCGAGGCCGCGGCCGAAGCGCCTGCCGCTTCCGCCACGCTGGCCAGCACCCCTGCACCTACTGTACCGGTAGGGGTGGCCTAACCCCCGTTTCAGGCGCTTCGGCCGCAGCAGTGCTTGTACTTTTTACCACTGCCGCAGGGACAGGGGTCATTCCGGCCAACCTTGGGACCGGCTCGAACGATGGTGGTAGGGACAATCTCCCCCTTGTCGTAGAGCCAGGTTCCATTCATTTTTTTAAAATAGGCCCGCTCGTGGTGCACATCCTTTAGCCCATCCAGGGCATAGGCCGCCTCGAATTCAACTACCCCTTCGGTGTCGGCCGGGCCGCCCTTATCGGTGGAAACAATCTGTAAGCCGAGCCATTGGGATTTTTCGCTCCAACTGCGGGTTTGCTCCATATCAATATCATCCCGGCCTTCGGGAACACAGGTATCCACGATATAATTGATGGCATGTTCCACATAGGCGGTGTAACGGCTTCTCATCAGGGCTTCCGCGGTCGGGGCGGATTTTTTTCCGGAAATATAGACTTCACAGCAATCGCTGTAGGATTTTCCTGAACCGCAGGGACAGGCTTTCATAGATATTCCTCCTCATAGACCTTCACATGATGCTTATGGTACAAGTACAGTATACATAACTTAATTTCTTCGCAAGGTATACCATGCAGACACGAACCTTAGCTTTGCTTGCCATTATCGGCGCTGTACTTTTTTGGGGCCTTTCTTTTATTTCCATTAAGATTGCTGTGGCAGTTCTGCCGCCCATGACTTTGGGGGCCTTTCGCTTTTTTCTGGGCACCATCATCCTTTATTTTATCAAGGGCCGGCTTGCACCGGATGAACATCTCGTGAGGGCAGATATTCCCTACCTGGCCGGAGCGGGCCTTATCGGCGTGACCGCCTATTTCTTCTTTGAAAACAACGGTGTAGCCCGGGTCAGTGCTTCCGAAGCCTCTATCATTATTGCAGCCATTCCGGTTCTTGCCATGTTGATGGAACGGTTCCTGCCCCCAAGCAAGCCCCTCCGTCTCCGCCGCTGGGCAGGGGCGGCCCTATCAATGTTCGGGGTATACCTGGTCGTTCTGCCGTCCCTGCCTTCTGCAGGTCCTTTGCAGACCGCTTCAGATCCGGTGGGTTACCTCTTTATGTTTGGTGCGGCCCTAAGTTGGGTAGGCTATGCCCTGTTAACCCAGGGGCTTTCTTCCAAACGATCGCGGATCTATATTGTGTTTTGGCAGTCCCTTTTTGGTTTTCTGGGATTTTTACCCTTTACCTGCTTTGAACAGCCCCATTGGGCAAGCCTTTCCTGGACCGTGCTGGCCCATGTGGCATATTTGGGCATTTTCTGTTCAGCCCTGGGCTACTGGTTCTATGTCTATGCCCTCCAGCACCTCGGCGTCGGCACATCCTCGGTGTTCATCAATCTGATTCCGGTGGTTACGGTTGTAGCGGGGTTCTTTGCCTTGCAGGAACGGCTTGCCGCCCTGCAATGGTGGGGTGCCCTGGCGGTCATTTCCGGGGTCTATTTGGCAACCCTGCAGGGACGCCCTGAAACAAGGGCCTCTACCAAAGAGGGTGCATAGCAGCCATTATTTACCATTCCAGAGAAAGGGCAAAACCAAGCTGAAAATCGTTATTCGGATCCTCGTCCCGCAGGTTGGAAAGTTTAATGGCCGCCCAGAAAAAGGGTGAGTACCGCAGGGGTGCCAGGGTAATTGGGGTGGCGGAAACGACGGTTCCCATTTTTATAATACATGAATGGTACCCATACAGCTGAGGCGCCAGGGCTTCTCCTGCGGTTTGCAGGTTGCTTTCGGCAACGGTCTCATAGACCACCCAGCGGTAAGCCAGGGTCCCGAAAAAACGGTTCACATAGAGATGGGATATGTTCGATTGGGTTTCAAGGGAAAAGAGTTTTGCCTCCAGTTCACCCCCTGTTACCCAGGGTAGGTTTTCCGGGGCCTGACGGGCATATTCAGTGGCGGCCACATCAGCGAAGGGTGCGTTGCCAAAGGAAGGATTCTTTCCATCCAGGGACTGGCCTTGCTTGTCCCATGCCGCGTAAAGGGTTCCCCGAAGGCCAAACCACTTTGCCAGGGGTTCCAGGCTTCCCCGAAGGGTAGCATCCAGGCGGCCAGAGTCGGCTGCTCCTGTGGCCCGGGCGAAGATGTCCAGGCCGATTCCGTTGCCAAATAACTGCCAGGGTTTCCGGTACAGGTTAGAAATACCCAGGTTTATGCCGTATGACCAGAGGGGCTTTTCATAGGTCCACAGGTAGGCACTGCTTCCGTCCCCTGGGTCAAAGGCGGCCAATAACATGGCCAGGGAAGGCATAAGATGCACGTTAAAGGTGCTGTCCCCCATCGGAATGGTGAGGGGGCTTGCAAAACTCGCTCGGCTTGCCCGGTACATGGTGTAGCCAGAGCTGGATTCTATCCCTTCTATCTGGTCAGAAAGGGAACTAAAGATTGGGAATCCCAGGTTCAGAGATGTCCAGGAAATATCAAAATACCCCAGCTTACTCACCAGGTCGCCCCCGAAACTAACAAGGATCGTATTGGTGTCCGTAGGGTCCATGAGGTAGGTAATAATTCCCATCCCGTCAATGCGGATACTGTTATCCACATTGTTAACGAGGGGGACGGGCAGCCAGAATTTTAGCGGGTTTAGATACCGGACCGGCTGGTAGGCTACTTCTTTTGGCTGTTTCTTCAATGCCGAAGGCCGGATGGGGGCCTCCGTTTCGTTTTCAGGGGTACTATCCGTTACAGTCGCATCTTGCAAGGCTGCCAGTCTAAAGCCTGTATAAAGGCTCCTATCTCCTTGCATGCTCAGGGCACTGCCTGGTTCATGTTGATCCACCGCTTCGGTATTTTTCTTGTCATAGGGATAGCGGGCGAGCATATCCCAGGTGCTTCCTGCAGAGCGATACAAAATACTGTCTTTGGTTTGCACCGGTACCAGAACTCCACCCAAGCGATCTGATTCAGAAAAATACAGAGCCCGGTTTGGATCCGAAGCATCCAGGTCGAGGATTCCCAATTTATAGAACCGATGGTCATGATTATAGGCAAAAAGCAGGGTACTGCCCCGGCTGGAAAGGTTTCGGATATAGCGCCACCGTTCAGCATCATCGGGTAAATCGGTCTGTACAAGGGACAATGTCCCCCCATCGGCAGTATAAAGGGCCAGGTGCCGCTCACCCCGGATGCTCACAATAAGGGCGATCCTGCTGTCGTCGATGGGAACCGGCTTTGAAAAGAGAAGCTGGTCATTCCCCCGGGCCAGGATGTGCCGCTGGCCTGAACCGTCCACATAGACCAGGTTGGTGTAATGGAGCTCTGAAGCGATTGCCACGATCCCATCCCGGAAATAGCTTGCCTTGTACAGGCCGGTCCATTCCCTGCCAGTAGCCTTCCCTGAGGTGGTATATTCGCCCACCACTGCAGCAGTCAGGCCCCCCTCATCCCGGTAGTAGGAAAGGAGGAGCCGGTCCTGGGTTTTGTTTATCGAAAGCTCATAGGCCGATGCTGGTATCGAACGGAGCAGTTTTTTAGTTACCTTATGACCCGGTTTAGGTTCATCAACCTTAAAAAGGATCTGTTCTTTGCTGTCAATGCCGTATACCGCGGTGTCGGAAGCTGCAAGAGAGCCAATCTGCAGGTTTTGCAGTACTATGTCGGCCCCTTCCAGAGGCTGCACCTCATCGGTCGCGTAGGTAGCAAGAAAGTTTTGCCAGGCATCCTTCAGGGGGATTCCATAGGTATCCTTAAAGATTCGGGCAAAGCCATGGTTGTAATAGAAGAGGGAGAGGGGAATCCGGTTTCCCATGGCTTGCCACAGTTCACCGTACCGTTCCATTCCGTAGGTCCGCTGGAGCCAGGCAGAAAAGAGTCCCCCGTATTCGTAGTAGGCCCTGCTCAGGGGCGGCAGGTCATAGACACCGCTGGCCTGAAATGGGGAAAGGGGCCGTTTTTCTGCTACCGCCTGCCGGATTCGCTGTTGAACCAGGGGGTCATTCGCACGGCCAAAACCATCAAGGCTTTCAAAACTGACCGTTACGCCCTCTACCATAAAGAGGGGAGCGGTCATCATGCTCGGGCTCGCCCAGGAACCAAAGACAGCATAGAGAAAAGATGCCAAGCCGCCCCGGCTGTTCAGGGAAACGGCATGGGTTAGCTCATGCAGAAAGAGGGACCGCAGGGGATCCTGAAAGGCGGTCCATTCTATGTCCATGGGTGTATCGTAGATAACGATATGCGGGTAGGGAATAGGATTCATATACCCGTTAAACTGATCTATATCGGGGGTAATGGCAACCGGAATCCGCTCGGCCACTTTAATTCCCAAATGGGCAGAAACCTCTGAGTAGACCTCATCGGCAAACCCGGCGAGCCTCTGGGCCGTGGGCCGGGAACGTTCCGGGTATATGATATCAAAGTGTTCGGTCTTCAGTACCAAAAGGGGGGTAAAGGGCTTAAAAAGCTGAGCCTGCAGGCCTTCGCCTAGTATGGCGAGAATACAAAATAAAAGGGCCCTTCTCTTGAATAAGGTCATAGTATATTGATGAAAATATCGCAAATAGTGCGTTTTATCAAGCTATAGTGCGGCCAGTAGCCAGCAGTTGACCAGTTTAGTTTTGCAGGATATGGTACTTTTATGCACGAATACCTTATACAAGGCGGAAAGCCCCTTTCAGGCACCATAACCGCCAGCGGAAATAAAAATGCAGCCCTTCCCTGTATCGCTGCGGCCCTGTTAACGGACCAACCGGTGGTTTTAAAAAATATACCTGCCATAGAAGATGTCCAGGTCATGCTGGAAGTCTACAAGGCTCTGGGCGGAACCGTAGAGCCCCTGGGGGACAATACATACCGGCTCACCTTGACCAATATTGTCCGCGACGAAATTCCCACAGCCCAGGCAAAAAAGATTCGGGCCTCTATTCTCTTTGCCGGCCCCATGCTTGCCCGAAATGGCAGGGTAGTCCTGCCGCCCCCCGGTGGGGACGTTATTGGCCGCCGCCGGCTCGACACCCACTTTTTAGCCCTCACGGAACTGGGCGCCCAGGTAGACATTAACGGCGCCTTTGTATTTACCGCCCGCCGCCTACAAGGGGCCGACATCTTTCTGGATGAAGCTTCCGTAACCGCCACCGAAAATGCCATTATGGCCGCAGTACTCGCCAAAGGCCGAACCCTTCTGACCAATGCGGCCAGCGAACCCCATGTGCAGGACCTCTGTAAGATGCTTGTATCCATGGGCGCAAAAATATCTGGCATCGGGTCCAATGTGCTCACCATCGATGGGGTTGAGCGGCTTTCAGGTACAGAATTTGCAATCGGCGCCGACTTTATGGAAGTAGGTTCCTTTATTGGCCTCGCTGCGGCTACCCGGAGCGAGCTTACCATCACCAATACCCGCCCCGAAGATTTACGGCCTGCGAAAATAGCCTTCGGAAAGCTCGGGATTCAGTGGGAAGTTGATGGAACTACCATCCATATCTCTAAAGAACAGTCCCTTAAGGTAAATACCGATTTGGGCGGTATGATTCCCAAAATAGATGATGCCCCCTGGCCAGGCTTTCCGCCGGATTTAACCAGCATTATTACCGTAGTAGCTACCCAGGTAGAAGGCACCGTTCTTATCCATGAAAAAATGTTCGAATCCCGGATGTTCTTTGTGGATAAACTCATCGGTATGGGCGCCAGAATAGTGCTGTGCGATCCCCACCGGGCCGTGGTGACCGGTCCCGCCCAGCTCACCGGCTCAGAGCTTACCTCTCCGGATGTGCGGGCCGGTATGGCTATGGTTATTGCTGCCCTGGCTGCGGAGGGCAAGAGCCTTATTCGAAATGTGTACCAGATTGAACGGGGGTACGAAAATCTGGTGGACCGTCTCTCAGCTCTGGGGGCAAATATAAAGCGATCTAACGAGTGTTAAGATCGTCTCGATTTTTGTTCCATTTTTTCTGACAGGGCTTGCCTATAGGCATATCGAATGGTAATAAAGCATTCCTCAGCGGCTTGTTTCTGTTCGACCGAAAGCGAAGAAAGGCGGTCGGGATGAAATTGCAGGGCAAGCCGCCTGAAGGTCTTTTTTATTTCCTGGACTGAAGCTTCTGGGGATAGACCGAGTATGTTCCAGGGACCATCCTTTTTGCTCTTCATGGTGTCTGGGGTGATACCATGAGCAATGGAATTCACCCTATGCACCTGATTGGGTGCAAAATTTGTAACGAGTTCCTGGAGCGCCAGAATAATCTTTTCAGGGTCTATTTCATTGTTCAGCCTGGCTTTAAGGCTCTCTGCAAGCAGGTCCGTATTCAGCAGGTCCCGGTTGTCCCAGGCAAGGCGGCAGATCGTTTCTAGGCGCGGACCATCACTGGATGAACAATGAAACAGGTCCAGAGCCTTTTGTACAATCGCTTTTTGTGTAAATTCAGCTTCCTGTATCTGATCTGGCCCTATACAATAGACCGCAAGGCCACAGAATGCGGTAATTCCTGGTTGTACTTCTGCGGTAAAGCGGGGATCCGCTTGTACAAGGTAGCTTGTAATAGACCGCTCCAGCAAGAATTGCTGTACCAGCGGTTCCAAGAGGATTCCTAACAGCAAGCCTAAAATACCGGTAAAAAGTCCCCCCGATAGTCCGATGAGAAACCCAAAAATAATGAGGTAATGATTTCGTATGGATAAATAGAGCTGATCCCAAATATTCCGTAATCTCATCAACTCCGTTGCCCTGCAAGAAAAAGGACTGCCAGAAAGATCAGAACCAGTTCATTGATGATACATATAATAACCGTAAGGGGCAGGGCAAAATGTAAAAGCAGTGCCGTATTAATGATGGTTCCTAGCATTCTGCCTCCTTCCAGAATAAGAAAAGAAACTACAGGCAGTATAATAAACATGGGGAATGCGATGAGCCCAGGCTTTTTTAAGGGCCGCAAGCGCCAGCTTACAGTAAGGACAAAGAGGCTCAGAACTAAACATAAAAAGGGATCCATGATACGATTCAGCAGTTCCAGCTGAAACGTTTGGGGTATAAAACCAAAGGAACTGAGCCTTTGCTGGGCATTGAACAGTTCTACAATCGAAAGGTTCCGGCTATTCGTTTGGGCGTGACTGGCAAGCAAAAAATCCTCATAGGAAATATCCAGAACCAGAAAGGTTTCTTTAGATTTTGTATCGCCAGACCATTGGGGATCCCAGGACCGGTTTTTATTATTTTTATCGATAGCTTTAAGAAGCATCAGGGTTTTAGTACGATTGTTTTGTTCAGAAAAGGGACTCCATTTTACATAGTCTGATTGGACCGATCGCAGGACTGCTCCTGAGGAATTTAGAATTTGAAACAGAACCTTTGTCCCGTAGGACACATCAGAAAGCATGGTGAGCGAATCTGCTCGCAGAATTCCCAAACCAAGATTGCCTCCCTGGCTGTCACGGATTGGGATTGTGAATATCCCATAGGAAAGGGTTTCTCCTACGGCCTTTACTACCTCATCCTGAAAGAAGGCAATCTTCTTTGTACCGGCGAGGGCTGTCTCCATATATTTTTTTACATCCGGATCGGAAGGTATCTCTTTAGTAAGGGAATTAAAAATATAATAGGCTTGAATATAGTCACCGCTTTGGATGGCATTATACCCATTAAGTTTTTTCTTATAGAGCTGGTATTCTTTTTCTTGTTTTGGATCGGGCTTAAGTTCCGAGATACCATTCCAGGCCTGGGTTGCAAGCCGTGTCGCCTCTACTTCCTCTGGGCTTCCTGGTTTAGCCATTTTTTTTGCCACGCTGGCATACCAATGGGCATCAAAGTGGTTGTTCCGTTGTAGGTTCAGCTCTGCAAGGCTAAGGGCTTCCCTGATTGTAACGGGATTCCGCTGTCCCGAAAGAACCGGGATAAAGCCTTCAGGGGTTTCTATATAGCCCTTTTCAGAGGCTGGATGTTCCATATCCACTTGTTTTGCCCGTTCTTTTTCCTGTGCAACTGCCAGAGCATCCCGTAATTTTTGGGTTTCCTTACTTTGTTTCCAAATTCGTTCACAGATAGCCAGATGAATTGCCGCTTCTTTCCAGTCTCCCCGGTTTATTTCTTCCTCAGCCTTAATTTTAGCATCATTAAACAGCTGTGCCTGGGTTTGCATCCGATACCGGGCATCAAAAAGCATGGGCTGAAACAGAAGCAGGAGGATCCCATAGACCGCAGTAGCCCCAATAATGGTGATTAAAGGTTTTGCCATTTTACTGAAAAATTGGGGTGAGAAACGGCTCTGGTTTTGGTCTTCAAAAATCGAAAATGCAAAGGCCGAGGCGATAGCAGAAAAAATAAGGACGGGAAACAGGCTGATGAGTTCAATAAGTGCACCATAGATCGGCCAGGACACAGTAAAAATAGATAAAGGAGCCGGCTCTGGAGACAAGAACAGCTGTTTCCCTAGGAGCAATGCCAGGACTGCCAGGGTGTATATAGCCATAATAGGTACAATTGGAATCGGCTTTTCTTTATCTATGGGCATTTTTTTTATCCTTGCTTAAATACAGAAGGAGTGCAAATAGATGAATGAGCGTCCCCAATAGGAATAACGGGACCAGGGCGGTAAAGGGCTGTATCGGTTCCGGGAGCAGTGAACCCGTAATGACAGAAACAATGTGTACCACCGGTTCTGAAAAAAGGAATACTTGAATCCAGAGGGCAAAACGGGCTACGAGAAGTCCCAAAAGAAGATTCGCTAAGGGCCACCCGCTGATACTAAAAACAGGACCCAGGGAAGTTAAAAAATAAAGGATAAGGCCTATGAAAATCGTAAAGTTCAGGTAGCCTTTTATCCAGAAGGATTCAAAAAAGCTGCCTAATGCTTGCCCTTCTTGAATGATACTGGAAATTATTCCGCTTTGTTTAGGTAAAAGGGCTTGTACCACAATCGGTTCTTTCCCAGGCCTCAGTATCAGTTCTTTCTGATTTCCTGAAATAAGGATGGTACCCGTTTTTAGTTCTAAATTGCTGGAAATCGACTGTTGTGCAGGAACCATAGGGCTGATTCTTTCAAACAAAAAGACAGAAGCGATGGCCAATCCTGAAATAAGAATAAGTAAAAGAGGAACTCCTAGTATTGTAATGATATGTTTCCGAACTGCATAATTGGTTCCAAGAATTGCCGTACTGTAGAGTGTAATGACAAGGATTATCCAAAAATAGGATTGTACCATCTCCTGTAGATATAAAAACCCCTGCGGGACATGTACCGATGTAAAGACAACAGAATACAGATACCCTATGCCAAAGCACCAGAGGAATAGACCGAAAAATAGGGCTAAAACCAATAGTATAAGCCGGGGTATACCTTTCACAATACCATAGCCTATCATGCAATACCCGCCTGTGCAAGGTAAAAAATCCTAACATGTTATACCCAATTTTTCCCATTCAATCCACAGGTTATCCACAATTAAACATTTACTAAACCTGCTTTTGTTTCGCAACTCATAAAGATAATGGACATTTTCGTCATACTGCAAGGGTGTGTTTTTATTTTTCTAAATATATATAATACTATGAAATATGATATTAAAAATATCTATTTATCACTCAGCTATACAATTCGTGTCTACATAACTAGACAGAAGAATTGTCTACTCCTGTGCAAACCACAAATTATCCACAAGTTCTCCACATTATGTGAGCACCATATTTCAGCTATATCTGATAACCAAAACCATATATTGTCTTGATCTGCAATGGTTTATCCTGATCGGAAATAAGGTCCAGTTTGCGCCGGAGTCTGGAAATAGTCATATCGATACTGCGGGAATCTGCTTGTACATCTGGCCAAATATGCTTTTGAATAACCGCCCGCTGTATCCGGTGATGTTCCGAGAGGGCCAGGATCCTTAAAATACGGGCTTCTTCATCGTTTACGACAATAGTTCCCTTTGGCCCTTGTAATATATTTCCTTGTAATGAAATAGCGTATTCAGGGAACAATGTTGCCTGTTCTAGAAAGAGTTGTCTCGAAACACGTACCGTACATTCTTTTAGATCAAATGGAAAACGGATAAAATCCTTTGCACCAAGAAGAAAGGCCCGGTCAATTTCTGACTGATCCCCATAACAGAGAAAGGGCATTTGTTTCAGATGTGCAAACCGATAGGTAATTGCCGCTTCCATGGACAGCAAGAGAATGCCTGAAGTGTCTGCTTTTTCGGGAAAATGTTCTAGAAATACTATGGAAAAAGGGAATTGCCCCGCCTGGAACCAGTCCTTTTCAGATGAACCGGCTCCAAGGATATACAGGGTTCCCTGTTGAATCATGCTTCACCTAACAATATTAGTTTGATGAATTATCCGGCAGGGCTTTCATTTTTTCTTTTAATTCCATCAACATAAGATCTGCGGACGCATCGGATTTCTCCAGGGCTGCAAATCGTTTTTCCAGGTTAGTATCCTTGGAAAAATCCTCCAGCTCTTTGGCTGCATCTGCTTCGGCTTCAAGCTGGTCGACCTTCTGAGCCATACGGTCAAAGGCTTCAAAGGCGCTCTTGTTACCGGTAACATTAGAAATGGTATTCTGAATTTTTTGTTGAGCTTCAGCCCGTTTTGCCCGGGCAACGAGCAGATTTTTCTTTCGTTGCGCCTCTTCAATCTTATTTTGCAGTTCCTTAAGAGATTCCTTTAGCTTTTCGACCGAGGCTTTCTGGGCTTCCCACTGTTTTTTATATTCAACGTAATTGTTTTCGTATTCCTGTTTGCGCAAAAGGGCTTCTTTTGCCAGGTCATCCTGCCCTGCCCGGACTGCGAGCATGGCCTTCCGTTCCCATTCTTGGGCCTGGGCTTGCTGATTAAGGGTTTCCCGTTCCAGCTTTTTTTCATCCGCAATTGCCATTGCTACGGCTTTTTTGGATTCAATTAACTGCTCATTCATATCGATGATGAGCTGGTTGAGCATTTTTTCGGGATTTTCGGCTTTATTAATCATATCATTCACATTGGATGATATGAGGGTTTTCAGTCTGGAAAAGATTCCCATAGAGAAGGTCCTCCTACTTTGTTTTGGGAAGATATTCAGAAAGGATTGGATAATGCTGGGTTAAGGCCAGACTTATTGCTTCCAGGGATGCTCTGAAATCTCCGTAATCCATAGTGTCATATTCAAGGGTGTCAATCAATATGATGTCGTTGTTCTCCAGCGCATAGGCCCCATGGACCACATCGCTGGCATTTAATTCTAACAATTTGGTAAAAAGTTCCAGTCTGTTTTTTTCCGGTGCATGCATCACCAGAACCCGGATAATCACCAGCGGGTCTTCATGCATAACCACAACCCCGTTCAGGCTGTGGTCTTCGTCCTCAATAATCCACATATTGTCACCTAAATCTCTGTAGGTGAACATTAAATCGATGAGGTACCGTTCAATCTTAGATTCCGCCATGGGGAAACTCCTTCCCGGATTCTGGTTTTAAACAGGATTATCCGAGGAATACCTGTCCCGCATTGTCTATGGCCAAAATAGTCTTGCATTCGGAACAGCGGAACCGGCCCGGTTTTACCGCCTTTAGCTTTTTGGAACAAATAGGACAGGAAAAAATCTTGGGGAATACCGAGGCCTTTTCCGTCGAAGAACCGGACCGGAAAAAGTCGATAGATTCCTCCAGATTATCCTTAATATTAAAGAATTGAGAGAAACCCAAAAGCTGAAATACTTCATATACCTTGGGTTGAATTTCCAGCAGTACCAGGTCTCCGCCACGAGGTTTTACTGATTTCAGGAAGGCCGTAAAGGAACCAATACCGGTCGATGACACATAGTTAAGTCCGCCGCACTGGAAGATAAGCCGAATATAGCCAGCCTCTATTGCTTTGGCAACCCGTTTTTGAAAGTAGTTAGAGTTGTAGGTGTCGATATATCCAGTCAGATATAGTACCAGACAACCATCCACCTCATCCACTTTCTGTAGTTTAATCTTGAGGCTTTCGTCTTTTTCATCATCAAACCCAGGTACGATATCGTTATTAGTCATGACGCTCCTTCCGTCCTGAGGCCACGCGGCTTAAGCTCTTAAACCGCTGCTGCACTACAGAATTATCGTCTCTATAGTATCGGCTACTTAGAGACCAATATACACTATATTATAAGCCTCTAGGTAATTTGTCAAACAGGTGACCCCAGTTTCAATAAAAATGATAGGTTGTTTTTACCTATATTACAAGACCCCTATCTAATGCAATAATAGTACCATTTTGATGAGGATTTTTCAGTATTGCAAGGGCTGTTTCAGCAATTTCTTCGCATTTTAGCAGGATGCCGCCGGGGGCCTTTTCAGCAGCATACCGCCGAGCCGGTTCATCAAGATATTCTGTATCGGTCATGCCGGGGCAAATAACATTGCAGGTTACATTGATGGGTCCCCCTTGCCGGGCTACAGACTTGGCGAGTACTCCGAGGCCGGTTTTTGCCGCTGAATAGGCGGTGGTGGTAGTAAAGGCGCGGATGCTGTCCGTATTTGTCCCGCCAAATAATAGAATCCGTCCCCATTTTTGCGCAAGCATGGGTCCCAAATAGGCCGAAACGAGCGCCCCGGGGAATGCTAAATTCATGTCTGAAAGGAATTTCCAATCTTCAGCGGTCATGTGTGATAGTTCCTTCCGGATAAAAGGGCCGTAGGCACATACGAGGATGTCGACCTGGGGCGCTGTGTTTAGAAATAGCTGTACCGATTCTGTCCCTGTTATGGGGTGCAAGATGACCTGATGCTGCTGCTGTTCAAGGGGAATGCCCCCTTCGCTCTGGATTTGTTGAACCGTTCTGAGTGTTTCGTTAAGCCGAGTTCTGGAATGGCCTCCATGAATGTACAGCTGGGCTCCTGTTTCTGCCAGGGCCAGGGTTAGGGCTTTACCAATACCCCCTGAGCCGCCTACAACCAGGACTCTTCGGTTACTGAAAAATGTATCCATGGATGATATAGTACCCTACTATGCAGCTTTTGGATATTATTATTGTTCTCTGCCGTCCTGCAGAATCGGGCAATGTCGGTGCGGTGTGCAGGGCTATGAAAAACATGGGCCTTTCCCGGCTTAGAATAGTAGCCCCTGAAGGGCCTTTAATTGATGAACAAATCCGGGCAAGGGCGGTTCATGCGGGGGATATTTGGGACGGGGCTGAACATTTTGCAAGCCTCCAAGAGGCTATTGCTGACACTCCCCTGGTTATTGGGACTACCCGTCGGCGGGGTAAAAAACGGAAAAACCTGTCTATGACTCCCGAGGAAGTGGCCGAATTCTGCTTTTCCCGCCCAGGACCTGCTGCCCTGGTGTTTGGCAATGAACGGACAGGTCTTGATGCGGATGAAATTGCCCTCTGTAACCTGGCTTCCCACATCCCTGTCGATGAAGCCTTTCCATCCCTGAATCTTTCCCATGCGGTACAAATATATACCTATGTTCTGCATCGGTATTTTACAAGCCATGAGCTTAAGGATATTCCAGGAACCTGGAAGCCCGTGTCCCAGGATGAGATAAAGGGCCTTGTAACATCCATAACCGATTCACTTGCTTCTATTGGGTTTTATAAACAAGCTGGCAGGGATCTGCAGGAACAATTTTTTAGAGATCTCTTTGCCCGCTCTGGGTTAACCCAGGAAGAACGGACCTATCTTGAAGGTATTTTTAAGAAAATAGGCAAGTTAGCAGAGTAAGCTCTTTACTTATGAGTTTCCGGCCTTGCCAAAGGGTGCGAGTGAATACATACTTATACTATGAAACGGATTCTAATCTTTCTTGTAAGTGTTTTTTTAATGGCAGGTTCCCTCCAAGCCCAGACTTCAGCTTCCTCAGCGGGGAAAAAGTCCGTTACGGTTGATTTTGAAATCACCATGAAGGATCTGGCCTTGGCTGCAAAAACGCAGAATGATAGGGCCATACCCACCAATAGGGCCCTCATCCTCGATGGTGATATCGGGACCATAACGGTGCACGAAGACTCGGATACATCCTTTGTGGCAGAAGTAGAACTATTAAATGGTATATGGGTCAATGAAGAGCAGGTTGAACTGTATAGGACCTATATTCTCTGCGAAGGCCCCCAGTTTCGGTCCTTCTTTTCTTCTAAATCACCTGCCAAGTTAAAGGGTGGGCAGACTATTATCGTACTGGCTACCTATGAGGGGCTTGGTGTCGATTATGACGGGAAAACCCCTGTATCTGTAGTTAAGGCCATCGATATACGGAAAATCTTTTAGCTAAAATCGCAGGTGCTCAGGCTCTATCTTTCCTGTCGTGCGGGCAAGAATTGTTGCCCGTTCAAGGCACATTTTTAACTGGCGTACGTTCCCTGGCCATTCATGCCTGCAGAGTTTAGAGAGGGCTTCATCGGTTATTTCCACCTGGTGAGGGGCTAAAAAATACCGGGCAAGGATGGGAATATCTTCTTTTCGTTCCCGCAGTGGGGGAATGTGCAAGGTAATGCCCTCCAGCCGATATTTTAAATCGGAACGAAATAGTTTTTCAGCAATTAACGTCTCAAGATTTTTATTAGTCGCGGTGATAAGCCGGAAGGATACTTCATAGAGGGTATGTCCGCCTAAATGTTGGATATATCCATCCTCAATAACCCGTAACAAGGCGGCTTGGACCGATGGGCTCGCTTCTGCAATTTCATCCAGAAACAGGGTTCCCCCGTTGGCTTGTTCAAAACAGCCCTTGTGGGGTTTCGCATCAGTAAAGGCCCCTTCATCACAGCCGAAGAGTTCGCTTTCCAGTAAGGTTGGGGCTATGGCTCCCATGTTTTTTACGATAAGAGGGCCTTTGCTCCGGTGGGAAGCACCATGTATGGCCCGGGCTACCAGGTCCTTCCCTGTGCCGCTTTCCCCATAGATGAGGATGGGCAGGTCAGAATTGGCAAAGGCCTGTATTTCGATTCTTAAGGTTTGAATGGCCTTTGAATTTCCTATGAGCAGGGGATTCTGTGTTTGTTTGTAACTGATGGTTTTGTTTACCAGGGAACTGTCGATTATTTTAGTCAATCTGTGACGGAGCATTGTGGGTGTATAGGGTTTAGAAAGAAAATCCCGGGCTCCGAGGTGCAAGGAGCGGACCACAAAGAGGGGGTCCGTGTGTCCAGAAAGTATGAGGACCGGCGGCGGATTATGCAGCTTGTTAATTTCAGAAAGCAGCTGAAAGCCGTTAACTTTGGGCATCTGCAAATCAAGGATGATTGCATCGGGCTGATGTTTTGTAATATGGGCTATTGCATTAAGGGGGTTTTTGCAGGGAATCACATGATATATATCGATGAGCTCAAGCGTAAGAGCCTGAAGCTGTTCCTCCGCATCATCGATACATAGCACGGAATACATACTTACCCCCGACGGAATAGTTTGTAATATAGTAACAGAATCTTGTAATAAAGATAGGGGAAGATTCTAAAAATGCGCAGGGGATTATGCAGGGTGTAGCCAACCCATTCGAGACCCCGTTCAAAGGTTTTTTTGCCGGGCCGGTGTCTTCGTTCTGCGAAAACATCAAAAAGGTCACTGCACCAGATTTGAATACCCGGTCCGAAGTTATCTTTATTACGGGCAAGCCACCGTTCATCGCCGGGTACTCCTTTGGCAACAAGAAGCAGGGATGGGCTGGCTTTTCGGACTGCAGTTAAGATGGTGCTTTCGTCGTTGCGCTTAAAATCACCGGTACAGCGGCCTACGACCCTAAGCCGCGGAAAGGTGTGTTTCAGGTTCCGTTCTGCTATTTTCAGGCTTTTTAAGTGGGCCCCTAACAGGTACACCGATTTACCCCGTTCTTCCAAGGCTGAGAGGGTTTTAATAAAAAACTCAAAGGGCATGACCCGATGAACTGTTTTGCCTGTCAGAAATCGGATGCCGCCTACGATGCTTTTAGATATGGGAATAACGAGGGCTGCGTTTTCTACATAGGAGCGATATTCATTGTTGTTTCTTGCCCGCAATAAATCCCAAAGGGAAAGCAGTACAATGTGGTGGCTTTCTCCGGTCTCTAAAAGTGCATAGAGCAGGTCCGGTATTTGTTCCATGGATACATTGCTGATTTTTACTTTTAGGCACTTTATTTGTTCGACAGATTCCATGATGCTTTCTCCAGTAGCAAAACTTGAACTGCGGCGGTTGCAAAGATGGCAGCCGTTTCGGTCCGTAAAACATTCACACCAAGCAATAGGGGACTGAATCCCTGTGCGATGCATTGGGCTGCTTCCTCATCAGAAAAACCGCCCTCTGGTCCAACGGCAATCAGGACCGATTCGATGTTCCCCCCAAGATATCCATGCAAGGTACCCTTTGCAAGTGGGTCCTGATGAAGCAGGAGGGCCCTACTTTGGGGCCTTGTTTGCCGGTGGCGCTCCCAAAATGTCAGCAGTCCCTGGATATCGGTTATGGGCTCCATACGGGTAGCCACATCGGACCCGCTTTGTTGCCGGGCTTCTTTTATGATGCGGTTCCATCGTTCCAGTTTTTGCTGGCTGGCAGTTCTATCAAGCCGGGGAACCGAATGCTGAGAAACAAAGGGGATGATGAGGGATACCCCTGCTTCGGTAGCCTGACGCACGATAAGGTCCATCTTTTGGCCCTTAGGCAGGGCCTGGCATAATATAATCGGTGGCACCGGCGGCAGCGTTGCCCGCCGTTCCTGGTCAGCGAGAGCACTGTCCGGAACGGCAACAGTCTCATCGATTACAGATGCTGCAAGGCTCGATGTTCCAATTTCAGTAATTCTAAATAGGGCCTCTGTTCCATTGGGAAGCAGGGCCCTGAACTGGTCCCCCTCTTGCAGGCGGAGCACCCGCACCAGGTACCGATAGTCCTTGCTGCCAAGACGTACTGTTCCCAATGTACCTGGGTGCTCACTAAGAATCAGCCGCCGCATCAGGGCTTTTGGGGTGTTTCAGCGGTCTCTTGTGCCGCGGACTCATCCTGCAGTTGTTTCAGGGTTTTTGCCGATTTTAACAATTCGGCTACATTTTCCTGGCGCAGGACCTTAACTGCTTCCTGCAATTGGATATCGTATTCAAGATCAAATACCGGCGCGATGGATGTACGATTCCGTTCATCCCTGATAAGCCGTTTAAGCAGATTTATGTCTAGCCCGTAAGAGGCCGACAGCTGTTTTGCAAAGGCTTCGATACGTTCTGGGCCAGCGGACGGTTCGGCCTTTACAAAGGCGGGGATCTTATTGTCGTTGATCAGCTTATTCAGAGCCTCCGCTTCCTTTTCAGTGAGTTCCGGAACTTTTACCTCCCGGTCTGGCGGAATACCCTTTTTATCAATGTTGACATCGCTGGGTGTGTAATACCGGGCCATGGTTAATTTAAAGCCCGACCCGTCGATAGGATACACCTGCTGTACCGAACCTTTGCCGAAGGAGCGCTCGCCGATAAGATAGGCCCTTCCCCGGTCCTTGAGCGCTCCAGCCACAATTTCCGAAGCCGATGCGGAACCGCGGTTTATAAGCACCACCACGGGAATCGTTGCGGGCACCAGGGGATTCTTGCGGGCTGTAAAGACCGCATTTTCATCGGGAAGCCGTGATTTGGTAGAGACTACCACGCCCCCATCAAGGAATAGGTCCGATACGCCAATTGCCGCCGAGAGCAAGCCGCCGTAATTGTTTCGGAGGTCTACAATGACTGCCTTGTAATTATTCTTTTTAAACTCGTTAATAGCCTGCTGGACCCGCTCAGTGGTCATGGGCGTAAAGGTAATGATCCGGACATAGCCTATGTCGGACCCGATCATGGCATGTTTTACCGTGGGGACTTCGATAATTGCACGGGTAAGTTTTACGGGGAATTCCATTTTATCACCCCGTCGGATGAGAATGGTTACCTCCGTTCCGGGCACGCCGCGCAGTTTGGAGAGGACCTGGTCCATGGTGAGTTTTTCCGTATTTTCACCATTTATTTCTATAATAAGGTCGCCGGGTTGAATACCGGCCCGCCATCCGGGGGTGTCCTCTATCGGAGCGGCTACTTCCACATAGGGAGGCTGTCCATCGGGACGGGGTCCTGAGGGTTTGGAGATGTACAAGCCTACACCGCCAAAGGAGCCCTGGGTAGTATCATTAAGGTCTGACATATCCGCTTCGGTTAAGAAGGTGGAATAGGGATCCTTAAGGGCTTCGAACATCCCCTTCATGGCACCCTCATAGAGGGTCTTGGGGTCAACCTCATCAACATAGTGTCTGAGAATGAAATCATAGACATTTTGGATGATGGCAGGGTAGTTCTGTTCAGCGTTGCCCTTGTTCTGGGCCTGAATATCGCTGACCGCTACAAAAAGAAAGAGCAGGCCGAAAAAGAGGCTGGAGCCAATCCAAACAATGGAATGGGAGCGCTTCCTCTGGGGAATTATTGTGTTGGGTTCATTCATAGGTATATTCTAGAGATGAAAGCACCTTTGTCAACCGAGGAGCACTGAAAAACCCCTTGACCGGCAGGATGTATACCCGTAGAGTTTTATCATGAAATTACACCAGCCCCTTAGCTTAAGCGTTCTTATTTATGAAGTTGTTCGTGTGGTTGTTCTGCTTGTCATGGCTGCTTCACTGCAGACCGTTTCTTTGCTCAGTCCCACCCTAATGGCCTATTTGCTGGCTCCCCAACTGCTTTTTGTTTTTATGGCCCTTTTTATTTGGATTGATGAACTGAAGTACCGCAGTTACCTTTCCCTGTATGTGAATGGCAAAATAGTAAGCCTGTGGGCGGGCCTCTTATGGGTCTTTACGTCCTTTCAGTCCATTGTAAAAGCCCTTGTGATGTATACTGGTGCGGCCGCAGAAACTCTGATGATCCTCTTTGCCGTCTTGATACCCCTTGAGATTGTAACCATAATTAGTATGGGCTTAAAGCTGAAAAGGTCAGCGGAGGATAAGTAATGCGTATTCTTCCCATTGCCAGTGGAAAAGGCGGCGTAGGTAAGTCGCTCATTGCTGCAAATTTGGCTATTGCCTTTGCCCAGGCAGGGAAGAAGGTGGTCCTGGCGGATCTGGACCTGGGGGCCTCGAATCTCCATCTTCTCATTGGATACCGGGCTCCGAAAACGGGCATTGGGACCTTTTTAAGCGACCTTAGGTCTGATTTTTCCCGGGTGGTGGTGGATACGGAAATCCCGAATCTGCGCTTTATTCCGGGGGATGCGGAAATTCCCGGCAGTGCGAATCTTAAGCCTGCTCAGGTAAGCGCCCTGGCCCGCCGGCTTTTGGGGCTGGACTGCGACATCCTGGTGCTGGATTTGGGGGCGGGCACTCATCAATCTATACTGGACTTTTTTCTCCTCTCTGGGCAGGGGATTGTGGTTACTACTCCGACGGTAACGGCCACGCTGAATGCCTATCTTTTTCTAAAAAATACCGTGTTCCGCCTCATGTATTCCAGCTTTAAAAAGGGGAGCGGGGCTTATGGGTACCTTGAAAAACTGAGAAAAGATGGTTCGAGCCTGCAACAGCTGTATATCCCTAAGCTCATGGAGGCCATTCGGGATATTGATCCGGAATCGTACACGAAATTTAAAGAACGGATGAAGCTGTTCCATCCCCGGCTTATCATGAACATGATCGAGGATCCTAAGAGTGCTGAGGTGGCACAAAAAATTCGTCGGTCCTGTGCGGAATATCTTGACCTTGAAATTGAACATCTGGGGGTTATTTACCGGGATACCCTCCAGGATACGGCTTTAGCTTCCCGGCTTCCAATTATTCTATATAAAAATCAGTCTATTCTGTCCCAGGCAATTTACCGAATCGCTGATAAAATATTGCAGTCCGAAGAAGATCAGCTCCCCCTGGAAGGCCGAAGCATCGAAGAAAGTTTCCAGGAAGCGGAGATGGAAGCTGAGGTTGATTTTGAAGCCAAAATGGAATATGTGGAGGACCTTCTGCACTGCGGTGCCCTTTCCATGGCTGATCTGGTAGAGACTGTAAAGACCCAACAGCTCGAAATTAATCAACTTCGGAAAGAAAATTTGTTCTTAAAAAGCAGGCTTGTTAAAGTCTTGTCTTCCGGTTCACCGCCTCAGCCGAGGGGCTAGCTGTTTAGGGAGAAAGGTTGATGGCAGGAACAGCGGTAAAGGGTGATATACAGGTACTCGTCGATGCCATGGAGATCGAGGTTAAACTCTCCTTTACTCCTGCTAAGGAAGGACAAGAATGGACTGGAGACGGGATTTTAAAAGTATTGGGAGAAAAGCGCTTTGCTCCGCTCCCCTCTCCGAAACTCATAGAAGAAGTGCTCCAGCGTTTTGCTAAAGCCAAAGGACCTGTTCAGGAAGTCATTCTAAAGGGTGAAGCTCCCCAGGACCCCATTCCTGAAAAGGTGACCTGGTCAGATTTGCCGGTACCGCCGGAACTGGCGGCCCTTATCCCGGAGACCTCTGCCAGTGCGGGGGCCCCAAGGCTTTATCAAATCCGCGTTGAAAAGATTAAACGGGAAACGGTGGTAACTAAGCCGGGCCCCCTTCCTTTTTTACCGCCAAAGAAAGAAGTGGTGGTTACCTATGATAAAAAGGAAATAGAGGAGCCGGTCTATGTAGATCCGACGGTCCTAGATTATGCCTATGCCCAGAAATGGGAACGAGTTGGCCTCGTAGCACCCCCAAAACCGGGTAAACCGGGCAAAAGTGTTTATGGAAAACCAATCCCTCCCGATGCAACGGTAGATACCCTGTTCCATCTTGGGCAGGGGCTTGTTCGTGATAAAAATGAGATAAGGGCTGAAAGGACCGGTGTTGTCCGGATTGGAAAAAACTGGGCCGATATGCTTCCCTTAAGCGGTCATAGCTGGAAGGTCGAGAAAGAAAGCGACGGGGTAAGCTTCTTTTTGCATTTGGAGTCAGGAAATCCCCGGCTTCCCATGCCCCAGGCGGTAGACATTATTGCAACCGCTGTTTCCCAGGGGGCTAGGGCGGAGGATCTTCTCTCTGAAGCGGAGCTTACAAAACTAATTCAGGATACCATCCTCAGCGGCGGGGTGCTCCATGCCCATCCTCTGTCCCGGTCTATGGATGGCTTTGCCCAGGTGGTGGTGTCTAAGGATGCCCTGCTGGCGACCTTGCATTTGCGAAAGGCCCTGGCGGGCGGAAGTCCCCTTACCCTAAAGGCAATCTCGGATACCATCCGCAATTCCCGTGTCCGGGGCTTTGATGCTGAAAAAGTAAAGGCGGATATTCTCACCTTTATGCAAAGCCAGGATGTGGAACTGAAGGATTATATCCTGGTGCAGGGAAAAGAACCTGGCCGGGGGAGAAATAAGGAAATTCGGATCACGGTTTCCCTCCTCCCCGAGGCTGAACGGAATGGACAAATACAGCGTTTACTGTCCGATCCTAAGGTTGCCTCCGTTGTATCGACCAATCTGGGATTTCCCCTTGCCGAATGTACCGATATGGCTCTGGTGCAAAAGGGCGCCCATATAGCCAGTCTTACTCAACCTCCAGCCGGAGCTCCCGGGATGGATGTGTATGGGAATGAAATCCCAGGGATCCCGGGAAATGATCCTGACATCGATCTCTTTGAGGGACTTACCCTGCGGCCTCCGGATATTATCGCAGAAAAATCGGGGATCCTCTGCATAAAACAGGTGCCGCCCCTATTCCAGGCCTTTATACTTGAATACCGGGATGCTCAAATAACTGTGACTCTTTCCGCCGATGCCATGGAAGCACGGATCAGTCTGGTTCGGGAGTCCGGTCCCGGAAAACCCCTCACGGCGGAGGCAATAAATCAGGCCCTGGCAGAGGCTGGGGTTGTCCGCGGTATCGATGGCTCTGCGGTGGCAGAGGCCTTAAAACAGGCCCTGGAAACCGGCTCCTGTGAATCCCGTCTTGTCGCCCGGGGAGAAGCTCCTATACCTGCGGGTGAACAGTCTATTACCTGGCTTGTGGACCTGAAATCCGGGCCTGAAGGCAGTGGGCCTATTAAAAAGGCGGCGGTAAAAGAAGGTCAGGCTATTGCAAGGATTATAAAAACGGGAGCCGATGGCCGGGCGGGCTTTGATGTAAAGGGGACGGTCCTTCCGCCAGAGAAGGGGGCCAGTGTAAAAATTCTGCACGATGATACTATCCTGGAAAGGCCTGTTCCCGAGGGTGTTGAATGGCTTGCAAAAAAAACGGGGGATCTGGTCTTTGATGGGTGGACCGCAAAGATCACCTCCTTATATGCAATTAAAACCGATGTGGGACCCGCAACGGGGAATATTAACTTTGTTGGAGAGGTGAGGATTGCCGGGTCGGTTAAGTCGGGTTTTGCAGTTTTTGGCGGCCAGGACGTGCTCATTGGCGGCGCTGTAGAGGCCGCCCTGGTATCCGCAGGGGGAAAGGTCGTTATAAGCCAGGGGGTTATCGGCGGAGGCAAGGGGGTAATCCGGGCCCGAAAGACCATAGAAGCGGGCTTTGTGGAACAGGCGACCCTCCTTGCGGTGGAGCATATCCGGATACAGAATGGTTGTCTGGGCAGTAACGTTAAGACTAATGGCCGCCTTTTTTT
>Ga0272446_1002706_pt1 | contig 23601 bp, 16 predicted proteins | sample YNPCB0061_FD_194587 | JGI IMG/M metagenome (GOLD analysis project Ga0272446, IMG submission 194587) | Hot spring microbial mat communities from Yellowstone National Park, WY, United States - YNP-CB-006-1 | ecosystem: Environmental > Aquatic > Thermal springs > Hot (42-90C) > Sediment | place... | reverse complement strand
GCATTCCGCTGCCGGGCTGCCTGGTGGAGATCGACGTGATCGCGCACCGGTAGTCGGAGACTTGCCCCACGCCCTGTGGCGCCGGTCTCCGACCGGCGAAGGCAGTCGGAGACGCGCGCGCGTCCAGCCGCCATACGTCGCTCTCCATGTTATTCCCGGCCACCATCCAGAGCGCGCCGCCGTGCACGAACACGCTGGCCGCGTGCCGCGGCTTCCACGGCGTGCCGGGGACTTCGTACCAATTGACGCCGTCGGCCGAATACCAGACGTCGTTCCGGTTGCCGCCCTCGGCGTGATAGCCCTCCAGCACCCACAGCCTGCCGTCGAACACCGCCACCTCGTGGTACTGGCGCGGATGCCAGGGCGCTTCCGCGGCGTGGCGCCGCCAGCGGCGGCCGTCAGCCGAACTCCACACGTCGTTGTAGAACTTCCGCGTAGGGGTCTGCGGCGTATCGTACGTGCCGCCGCCCAAAATCCAGATGCGGCCGCGAAACACGGCGCTGCCGCCGATCATGCCGCGCGCGGACCAGTAGGGCTCGCGCGGCCGTACTTGCTCCCAGCGCACCCCGTCGGCGGTGCGCCAGATGTCGCGATAGAACCGCTCGGGGCCTCCGGCGAAAGCGGGCATGGTCTGCCCGCCGATCACCCAGATGCGGTCCTGATGGACCACCGTGTAGTGCAGCGCCCGGGGCGCCCAGGGCGCGCGCGCATTCACCAGCGTCCAGCGCAACCCCGTCGGCCGAACTCCACACCTCATCCTGGTAGTGTTTCTGATTGGCGTCGCCGCCCACAATCCACATGCGGCCGCGGTGCACCGCGTAGCCCGCCGTATGGCGGCCCTCCCAATCGCGGCGGGGATCGAACGAAGCGTCCCGGAACGTGTTCGGTTTGCGTTCCACCCAGGCCTTGCCGTCCGCGCTGGACCAGACATCGTTGCTGCAAATCAGCGGGAAATGGCGCTTGTCACGCGGATTCCACCCGCCAATCAGCCAGAGCTGATTCTGGAACGACAAGGCTCCCGCTCCGTCGCGGGGCGCAAAGGCGGCGTTCGCCGTTACCTGTGTCCAGCGGTAGCCGGCCACCTCCTGGGAGGGGACGATGGCAAAGGTCCGGCTCACCGCCGGAACTTGACCCGCCGCTTGCAGGCGAAGCTTCGCCCGGCGGTGCAGGCGGGACGGCACGGTCCACCGGAAGCGGCCGGCGACCGCCGGAACCTCCGCGATGCGTTCCCATCCGCCGCCGGCGTCATAGCTCAGCACCGCCGCGCCTCCCGCTCCCGGGGCGGTCCAGGCGACGACGTGGATGCTGCCCGCGGCCCACTGCTCCCCTCCGCCCGGGGATGTGAATGAGATGGCGCTCCAGGCGGGCAGCGCGACCATCCAGTAGAGCAGGCAGCGCATGGGAATCGCGCCTATTGTATCCCCGGGGGCGGAAACAGCACCAACTGTTCGCCGCCCGCCGGCGTCTCCGGTTCGTGCGCCAGCGGGGCGGAGGCCAGCGCCAGGAGCGCACGAATCCGCGCCACCCGCTCGCGCAAACGCTCCGGGTACGGACCCCGCAGGTACATCCCGCTGGTGTAGGCGGCGCGGTATCGCCCGGCCAAATGAGGAAAACGCTCCTCGAGCAGCGGAAAGAAGACGCGCCGCGCGGCGCTCGACAGGAACAAGGGCTGTGCCCCAAAGAAACCCGCGCCCGCGTCCTTGGCCGCCTCGGCCACTGCTCGCAAGTCGCGCTCCACATCGTTGATGCCGGGCAGCACCGGGCTCGCGAAAACCCCTACCGCCAGCCCGGCGGCGGCCAGGCGGCGCACCGTCTCGACGCGCAGCCGCGGATGGGGCGCGCGCGGCTCCAGCAGGCGCGCCAACTCCGCATCCAGCGTGGTGATGGTGACGTTCACGTGGAGCGTGTTCGTGCGCGCCACCGCTCGCAGAACCTCCAGATCCCGCACGATCAGGTCCGACTTTGTTGTAATGCACAGCCGCCGTCCCCGGTCTTGGGCGAAAACCTCCAGAATCTCCCGCGTGCGCCGGAACCGCCTCTCCGCCGGCTGATATGGGTCGGTCGCCGTCCCGATCGCAATCACCTGATCGCGCGGCGCCTTGCGCAGATCCCGCCGCAGCAGCGCTCCTGGGGATGCCTTGGCGTAAATTTTGTCCTCGAACTCCGCCGGTGACCGCAACTCCATGAACTCATGGGTATAGCGCGCGTAGCAGTAGCGGCAGCCAAACTCGCAGCCGCGGTACGGATTGATGCTCCAGTGGAAAAAACGCATGCCCCGCACGCGGTTCAGCAGCGAGCGCGCCGGCAGCTCGAAATACTGGACGCGCCGCTTGGCGGCCAGCGCCGGGCTGGCCGCCGCCAGTTGCGCGATGCCGTTGGCCACCCTTCAATCTTCGCCTTGTATTCGCCTTATGTCAAGAGGATGACGTGATATTCTCTTGGGTGGCGTGTTGAACCGGAACCCCCGCAAGGCGCGCCTGCTCTTCGCGCTCTCCGACATTGTCCTGACTTGGCTCGCCTTTGAAGGCGCTTACCATACGCGGGCGTTGCTGCTCGACTTCGGGCGCTTATTCTACATTGAAACTCCCATCAAGGCGCTGATCCTCGGGTTCACCCTGCTGGTGTGGGTTTTGTTGGGAATCTGGTATCAGATCTACGACCGGCTCCAGGCGGGCAAATTGCCGACGGTGCTGGCGGAAACCACGCGCCAGTGCGCGTTGGGTACGCTCGCGGTCGTGGTCTTCGAGTACGCCCTGCGGTTGGACCTGAGCCGTCCGTTTCTGGCGCTCTTCGCGGTGTACACGTGGGTGCTGCTATGCCTGTTCCGGCTGAACGCGGGAAACGTGGCGGGCTACATCCGGCGGGAACTCGGGCAGCCTCACTATGTGGTGATCGCGGGCACGGGCGAACGCGCGCGGCAGTTCGGCCGGCAACTGGAGGATTCGGCCGATCAGGGGGTGCGCTTGCTCGGGTTTGTCGACGAGACCGCCGAGGGCGGCCAGGTCGAATTGAGCCAAGCCTATCCGGTCTGGCCTTTTTCGGAACTCAGTGACCTGCTGCGCCGCCAGGTCATCGACGAGATCGTATTCGCAGTGGATAGCCACCGCCTGGCGGCGCTCGAGGACGTCTTCCTGCTGTGCGATGAAGAGGGCGTGCGGACGCGGGTGGTGCTGGACTTCTTTCCGCACGTCAACAGCCGGATTTCGTTCGAGACCGTGGGGACAACGCCGCTGATCACGTTCACGGCGGCGCCGGCGGACGAGATCCGGCTGCTGGTGAAGCGGACCCTGGACGTCGTGATCGCCGCGGCGGCGCTGGTGGTGCTGTTTCCGTTGATGCTGATCCTTGCGGTGCTGATCCGGGCGACGTCGCGCGGGCCCGCCATTTTCCGGCAGCGCCGCTGCGGGCTGAACGGACGGCTGTTCACCTTCTACAAGTTTCGATCCATGTGCGAAAACGCCGAGGAGCTGAAAGCCTCGCTCGCGCACCTGAACCAGAAGCAGACGGCGTTCAAGATTCCCGACGATCCCCGCCTGACGCCCCTCGGCCGGTTCCTGCGGAAGTTTTCGATCGACGAGTGGCCGCAACTGTGGAACGTGCTCAAGGGGGACATGTCGCTGGTGGGTCCGCGTCCCGCCGTGCCGGAGGAAGTGGCCCGCTATCAGCGCTGGCAGCGGCGGCGGCTGCGCATGCGGCCCGGCCTGACCTGCCTGTGGACGCTGGCAGGACGCGACGCGGTGGATTTCGAAACCTGGATGCGCCTGGATCTCGAGTACATCGACAATTGGTCGCTGACTCTCGACTGGAAGATCCTGCTGTTGACCATTCCCCGGGTGCTGAGCGGCCGGGGAGCGCATTGAGCGAATCCGCAGGGCGGACGACGCCATGGTAACTTCAACGTATGCACCGGCGTGCCTTCCTCTTCGCGCCCCTGGCCCGCGCCTTATCCGCCCACGCGAACCGCATCGACGCTTCCCGCCTCAGCGCCATCACCGATGAGATCGGCCTGAGCCCGCTCGAAGCGCTCGCCTTCGCCGGGCATTATGAGCTGAAGTGGATCGAGTTGCGCAGCGTTCCCCCGCGGGGACCCGAGTACGCGTTCCTGCCGGAGGCCGAAGTCAAAGCCGCGGCGCAATCGTTCCGCCAGGCAGGGCTGCGCGTATCCTTTCTCAACACCTCTCTGCTGAAGTTTCCCTGGCCGGGCGCCGAACCGGTCCGGCCGCGCCGCGGCTCGCCGGCCGACATCGAAAGGCAGCGGCAGGAAGAAGCACTGCGGTTCGCCCGCCGCATGGACGACCTGCGGCTGGCCATCCGCGCCGCCCACCTCTTGGAAGTCAGCAAGATCCGGGTATTCTGCGGCATGCGTGTGGCCGAGCCCCGGCGGCTGTTTCCCCGCATCGCCGACGTGCTGGGCGAAATGAGCCTGGTCGCCGAGCGGGAAGGCGTCACCCTGCTGATCGAGAACGAAGGGGCCTGCAACGTGGGAACCTCCGCCGAACTGGCCGAGATCCTTCGGCTGATTCCGTCCAAGGCCATTGGCGCGAACTGGGATCCGCATAACGACCTCGGCCATCGCCAGGTTCCGTTTCCCGACGGCTATCGCCTGCTGCCGAAAGAACGCCTGGGCAATGTGCAGGTGAAAGGAAAGAGCTTGCTGGACCCGCAAACCCGCCTGGACTGGCGCGCGATCTTCGCCGCTCTGGAGCGGGATGGATATCAGGGCCAGGTGGGCCTGGAAACGCACTATTTTGATGGTACTCTCATCGAGAAATCGCACCTGTCCATGCAGGAACTGCTCCGGATCGTGAAGGAGTCCTGATGCGCCTGCCGCTCAGTCCCTCGATGTTCGGCGTAGGGCTGGTGGGAGCCGGTCTCCTGGTGGCGTTCATCTTCTGGTTTCAGCGCGGCGCGCATATCCAGTTAAAGGGCTCGGTGCTCAAGGTGCGGACCCTCTCGCTGGAGCCGGAGTCGACGATCGCGGTTCTCGATTTCCGCATCACGAATCCTGCGGACTACGAGTTCGTCATTGGCAGGGTGGAAGTTTTTCTCGAAGACGGCTCCGGCCAGCGCATCCAGGCGGACAACGTCGCCGAGGTGGACGCCAAACGCTTGTTCGAATACTATCCGATCCTGGGGCAGAAGTATAACGAGACGCTGCTGATGCGTGACCGGGTGCCTGCGCGGCAAACGTGGGACCGGATGATCTGCGTGCGGGTCGCGGCGCCGGAAACCCAGGTGTTGCGGCGCAAGCAATTCGTGGTCCGGATGGAAGACGTGGACGGACCGGTGGCCGAGATCGGAGAGGCTTCGCGGTGAGCGCGCCCCGCCCCGCGGCCGCGCGTCTCTAAATTTTCCTGCTGCTCCGCCGATGGATGGTTGTGGCCCGCAGCGCTACGCTGTGGCCGCGCAGGCCATCCGCGCCGGCATGGCCGCTCATCACTGCCCTGCACGCTGGCGTGTGCCGCCGGCGTGTACGCCAGCAACCGGATCGCCGATGGGAGCCTGTCCCTCCATCCCGCGGGTGGCCGAACCCGAAGCCTGCGGACCCGCCGAGGTCCGCCGCGTCGCCTGGGTCTCCGACGCGCCTCCGCCGTCCCGCCATCTCCCTGTCCAGGCGGGTGAACCGGGAATCGCCCTCGAATGGCTGGTAACCATCCGGGAAGCGCTTCCGCGCCTCGCCACGGGCGCTTGCGAGGCAGTGCTGGTGACCCTTCCGCTGGCCGGCTGGGAACCCGGGGCGATCCTCGCCGAGATCCGGCGCCGTTCGCCGCGAGTTCCAGTCTTTTTCAACGCGCCGGCGGCCACCCCGCCGGAAGTGTGCCGCTGGATGGAGTTGGGAGTCGAGTTCGTGTATGGCGGCGCGGTTCCACCCGCAGACTTGGCCGCGCGCCTTGGGGGCCGTTTGCCGGGCGCGCCGCCGGCCGAGCCCTGGCGGGAACTGCTGGTCGGCAGCAGTCCCGCGCTGGAGTCCGTGTGCTCGCTGGTCCGCCTGGTGGCCTCCCGCCGTTCGACCGTGCTCATCACCGGAGAAACGGGAACGGGCAAGGAGCTGGTGGCGCGCGCGCTCCACTTGGCCGGACCCCGGGCCCGGCACGCGCTGGTGGCGGTGAATTGCAGCGCCATCCCCGAGCACCTGCTGGAAGCTGAGTTGTTCGGCCATGTCCGGGGCGCCTTTACGGGAGCGGTACAGCAGAGGGTGGGGCGGTTTGAGCTGGCGGATCGCGGCACGCTTTTCCTCGATGAAGTCGGCGACTTGCCTCTCGACTTTCAGACCAAGTTGCTGCGCTTCCTCCAGGAGCGGGAATTCCAGCGCCTCGGCAGTTCCGAGACCGTGCGCGTGGACGTGCGGGTGGTGGCCGCCACCCATGTCGATCTGGCCCGCCGCATCGAGCAAGGCCGCTTCCGCGAGGATCTCTTCTACCGGTTGAACGTGGTGCCCATCGCCACCCCGCCGCTCCGCGAACGGCCGGACGATATTCCCGCGCTGGTGCGCCATTTTCTCGACAAAATCTGCGCGAACGAACAATTGCCCCCCAAACGGGTGTTCCCGGAGGCGCTCGACCGCCTCAAGCGCTACCCGTGGCCCGGGAATGTCCGGCAACTGGAAAATGCGGTCGAGATGGCCGTAGCCTTGAGCGGAGAACGGGAAGTTCTGCACCCGGCGGATTTTCGTCTGCCGCTGGCGTCTCCCCAACCACCGTCCGCTATCCCGGCCGCTGCCGGCCTGCCGCTCCCCCCGGAGGGACTCGACTTCGAAGAAGCGGTGAGCCGGTTCGAGAGGCAACTGCTGGAACAGGCCCTCCGCCGGACAGGCGGGAACAAAAAGCGCGCCGCGGAGATCCTCGGCCTGAAACGTACCACCCTGACCGCCAAGTGGAGGGCGCTCCAGGGAGTTTGCTGAGGCCCGCTAACTGGCGCCATGGAGTTCGCTATCCTAACGGATGAGATTTCTTCTCGTTCGGCAGCCCTCGCGCCCGCGGCGGGAGAGCTCTCCTGGAGATCATTCTTGGGACGTCTTGTTTTAGCCATCAAAAGCTTCTGGGCCATTGTGCTGACCGGCGCGTTGCCGGATGAGGTCGTGCAGCGCCTGGGCCTGGCGCGGCGCGGGCAGGCGAAGGCCGCGCCCGCGGCGGCGCAGGCCGGACCCGCCGAGGGCGCCCTCCAGATGCTGGGCATCTTGCAGCGCGATGCCCGGCTGATCGACTTCCTGATGGAAGACATCGCCGCCTACTCCGACGACCAGGTGGGCGCGGCGGTGCGGAGCGTTCATCAGCAGTGCCGCGAAGCACTGAACCGGTACGTGCAATTGGCCCCGGTAATCGACGGCGTCGAGGGCACCTTCACCAAGCTGGCCGGCGTCGAGCTTGCCGCCGTCAAGCTGGTGGGAAACGTTCCGCCGCAGCCGCCCCCGGGCGGCGTGCTCCGCCATCGCGGCTGGCGGGGGGTGAAGGTCGACCTGCCACCCCTGGGCGCGAAGGCCAGCCTCTCCGTAGTGGCGCCCGCGGAAATCGAGATTGAGTAGCTTGGCTTTGGATTCCCGCTACGTCATTGGCATCGACCTCGGCACCACCAACTGCGCCTTGGCGTACGCCGACACCGCGGCCATGGGTGATGACCCCGCCATGCCTCCGGTCTCAGTCCTGGGGATCGCCCAGTTGGTGCACCCGGGAGAGGTGCGCGCGGAACCGCTCTTGCCTTCCGCGCTGCTGCTGCCGGGTCCGGCGGATTTCCCCGCAGGCTCCTTGGAACTGCCTTGGGATGGCGCGGACGGACAGGTGATCGGACGCCTGGCCCAGCGGCGCGGCGCGGAACTGGCCGGCAAGCTGGTTTCGTCCGCCAAGTCCTGGCTATGCCACGCGGGCGTGGACCGCACCGCCCCGATTCTGCCGTGGAGCGCCGCGCCCGGCGTGAACCGGCTTTCGCCGGTCGAGGCTTCCCGGCGCTATCTGGAATACCTGCGGCAGGCATGGGATCACGCCATGCCGGAAACCCCGTTCGCCAGCCAGCAAGTGCTGGTCACCGTGCCCGCTTCGTTCGATGCGGTGGCCCGCGACCTGACCCAGCGGGCCGCGGAACAGGCGGGCTATCGCCAGGTCACCCTGCTGGAAGAGCCGCAGGCGGCCTTCTACGCCTGGATCGAGCGTCACCCCGGCTGGCGCGAACAGGTGGCGGTGAGCGACCTGATTTTGGTGGTCGACATCGGGGGCGGCACCACCGATTTCACCCTGATCGCGGTGACCGAGCGCGCCGGAGAGCTGGCTCTTGAGCGCGTCGCGGTGGGGGACCACATCCTGCTCGGCGGCGACAACATGGACCTCGCCTTGGCCCGGCTGGTCGAGTCGGAACTGGCGCAAACCGGCCGGAAGCTGGACGCCGTGCAATTGCAGTCGCTCTGGTACAACTGCCGGGTGGCCAAGGAAAAACTGCTGGATCCCGAGTCGGGCGCCGACGAGGAGCCGGTGACGATTCTGGGGCGCGGATCCGGCCTGGTGGGCGGGGTGATCAAGGCGAAACTGAAGCGCGCCGACGCCGTGCGCGTCCTCCTGGATGGATTCTTTCCGGAGGTCTCCAGCCAGGAGGAGCCGCGCCGCGCCCGCCGGGCAGCGTTGCAGGAAATCGGCCTGCCGTATGCGGCCGACCCGGCCGTGACCCGGCACCTGGCGCAGTTTCTGCGGCAGCAAGCCTCGCAGGCGGAACACGGGGCGGTCCGGCGCGGCGCCAGCGGACTGGCGACGCCCACCCATGTCCTCTTCAATGGCGGCGTGCTCCATGCGCCCTTGGTGCGGGAGCGGCTGATGGCGGTGCTGAACTCGTGGCTGGCCGCCGAAGGCGCGGCCCCCGCCCGGTTGCTCGCCGGCGAAGATCTGATGCACGCGGTGGCGCGCGGTGCGGCCTACTACGGGCTGGCGCGGCGCGGCAAGGGCGTCCGGATCCGCGGGGGCGTACCCCGCACCTACTACGTCGGCATCGAGAGCTCGCTGCCAGCCGTCCCCGGGCTGCCGAACCCGCTCAAAGCCCTGACCGTAGCCCCGTTCGGCATGGAGGAAGGCACGCAAGCGCGCGTCCCCGGGCCCGAATTCGGCCTCACGGTCGGCGAGCCCGCCGAGTTCCGCTTCTTCAGCTCGGCATCCCGCAAGAACGACGAGATCGGCGCGTTGATTGAGGAAGTGGGCGAAGAGATCCAGGAGCTCTCGCCGATCGAAGTGACCCTGCCCGCCAGCGAAGGCGGCGGACCTATGACGCCGGTGACGCTGGAAACCGTGGTCACCGAGACCGGCGTCTTGCAGCTTTGGTGCGTCGCGCGCGACGGCCGCCGTTGGAAACTGGAGTTTAACGTCCGCGAGCGCATCGCGTAATCCTTTCCCGCGGAGGGCCCCATGAAGATTGGCATCGACCTCGGCACCACGAATTCGGCGCTGGCGTATATCGATCCGCGCGAGGGCGGCGACCAGGATTTTCCACCCATCCATGTGCTGGACATTCCGCAATGGGTGGCGCCCGGCCGCACGGAAGCGCGCAAGGTTTTGCCCTCGTTCCTATTCCTGGATGCCGATCAGCCGGTCGGCGTGTACGCCCGCGACCAGGGCGCGCTGGTGCCCACTAAACTGGTGCATTCGGCCAAGAGCTGGTTGTCCAACGCCGGGGTTGACCGCACGGCCAAGATTCTTCCCTGGGACGCGCCGGAAGGCGGACGCGTGCTGTCGCCGGTGGAGGTATCGGCGCGGCTGCTGGAAATCATCCGGAAGGCCTGGGAACAGCAAATGGGCGGGCCACTGGATGAGCACGACCTGGTGCTCACCGTGCCGGCGTCGTTTGACGAGGAAGCGCGCGAGCTGACGGTGATGGCCGCCGAACAGGCCGGCCTGCCCAAACTCACGCTCCTCGAGGAGCCGGCCGCGGCATTCTACTCGTGGATCGCCAATAATTTTGCCCGCTCGCGCAAGCTGCTATTTGACGGGCAGGTCGTGCTGGTCTGCGACGTCGGCGGCGGCACCAGCGATTTCAGCCTGATCCGCGTCAGCCGCGAGGGCGACCGCATCGACTTCACCCGTACCGCGGTGGGCAAACACCTGCTGCTCGGCGGCGACAACCTCGACCTGACGCTGGCGTGGCTGGTGGAAACCAAGCTGGGAGCGCAACTGTCGGTACGGCAGCGCAGCGGACTGCGCCGCCAATGCTCGGCGGCCAAGGAACGCCTGCTCTGCGATCCGAACCTGGCCAGCGTCCCGATTACCGTGACGGGCGCGGGCGCGTCCCTCATCGGCGGCACGCTGCGGACCGAAATTCTTCGCCAGGAAGCAGAGGAACTCGCCCTCGAAGGATTCTTGCCTTTCTCCAAACGCGGCGAGTTTCCTAAGGAGGAAAAGCGCAGCCTGTTCCGCGAGCTGGGGCTGCCCTATGTCACCGACCCGGCGATCACCAGGCACCTCAACCAGTTTCTCGAGACCGCCGGGCAGGTGCCCGACGCCATCCTGTTCAACGGCGGCTTTTTCATCCCCGGCATGCTGCGCCAGCGGGTCGCCGACGTGGTGGAATCCTGGTACGGCAGGCGGCCGGAGATTTTCGACAACCGCGATCTGGACCTGGCCGTCGCGGCGGGCGCCGCGTACTACTCCTACGTACGCTCGACCGGCAGCGGCATCCTGGTGCGCGGCGGCCTGCCGCGGACCTACTACGTCGGCATCGGCGAGGCCACCGCGGAGCGGATCCCCACGCTCTGCCTGGTGCCGCGCGGCGCGGAAGAAGGCTCCACCCAGGAACTGGACCGCGAAGCCCTGCAATTGGTGGCCAACCGCCCGGTCTCCTTCCGCCTGTACAGTTCGCTCACGCGCACCGAGGACCAGGTGGGCGATTTGGTGGAATTCTCACCCGGCGACGAGAACCTGCACGTGCACGCGCCGCTGGTCGCGGTCATCCGGTTCGGCAAGAAGGACGGGGACCGGCTGGTGCCGGTCAAGTTGGGGGCGCGCCTCACCGAGATCGGCACGCTGGAGACGTGGTGCGATTCCAAAATCAGCGAGCATCGCTGGCGGCTGCAATTCGAATTACGCAAGTCGGCGGCGCAGGCGGCCCCGCGCAAACCGGCCGCCGTGGTCAGTGAGGAAGCGGCGCGGCAGGCCATCGAGTGGATCCGCGCCGTCTTCACCCCGGGCGCCCGTTCGCCGATCGAACCTGAAGAACTGCCCGCCAAACTGGAAGCCAACCTCGGGCTCGGCCGCGCCTCCTGGCCCCTGACGGCCATCCGGCCCATGGCGGACGTGTTCCTGGAACTGGCCGAGGGGCGGAAGAAAAGTCCCGCCTACGAAGTTCGCTGGCTGAACCTGTGCGGTTTGTGTCTTCGCCCCGGCCTGGGTTATCCGGGCGACGACTACCGGATCGAGCAGGTGCGCCGCGTCTTCGCCGCCGGGCTTACTTTCCCCAACCAGGTCCAGTGCGAAATCGAGTGGTGGATTTTCTGGGGCCGGGTCGCGGGCGGCTTCAACCGCAACCAGCAGGTGGATCTTTTCCAGCGGGCCGCTTCCATTCTCCTCCCGAAACTGCCCAAAGGCGGAAAACCGGCCAAGCCCGTGCGCGTCAATAGCAGCCTGCTGCGCGAGATGTGGCGGACGGCGTGCAGCCTGGAACTATTGCCGCTGCAAACCAAAACCGAGCTTGGCGACAGCCTGGTGAAGCGGGTGAAGGCCGGCGAAGCCAAGGACAGCGACCTGTGGTGTCTGTCCCGGCTCGGGGCCCGGGCCTTGCTCTACGGGCCCGCCAACCAGGTGCTGCCGCCGTCGACCGCCGGCCGCTGGGCCGAAGCGCTGCTGGCCGTCAAGGATGACCGCGCCACCCTGGGCGACGCGCTAGCCGCCCTGGCGCGGTACACCGGCGATCCGGTGCGCGACCTGGCGCCCGCCACCCGCGAGGCCGTCGAGCGCCGTCTCGCCTCCCTGCCCAACGCCAGCCGCTTGTTGATGGCCGTGCGGGGCGAAGACGAAGGGGACGAGACCGCCCTCGGCCGCATCTTCGGCGAGGAGCTGCCCTCCGGCCTGGTGCTGGGCGAACCGCAAAGGGCGTAGCCGGAGGAAGTCTCAGTCTCCTTGTGCCGGCGCGGAACCCTATACCGCCAAATCTTCGAACAACGCCGTCGACAGGTACCGCTCGCCGGCGTCGGGCAGCACGACCACGATGGTCTTGCCGCGGAACCGCTCTTCCTGCGCCACCCGCACCGCCACCGCGGCGGCGGCGCCGCAGGAGATGCCGCACAAGATGCCTTCCTCCCGGGCCAGCCGGCGCGCCATCTCCATCGACTCGTCGTTGGAAACGTGCTGAATTTCATCCACCACGGACAGATCCAGCGTGTCCGGAATGAACCCGGCGCCGATGCCCTGGATCTTGTGGGGGCCAGGTTTGAGTTCCTCGCCTTTGAGTTTCTGAGAGATCACCGGGCTGTGCACCGGTTCGACGCCGATGGCGTGGATGCCCTTGCCCTTTTCCTTCTTGATGTAGTTGGCTACGCCGCTGATGGTGCCCCCGGTGCCGATCCCGCACACCAGCACATCAATCTGTCCCGCGGTGTCGTCCCAGATCTCCGGCCCGGTGGTCTCAAAATGAATGCGGGGATTGGCCGGGTTCTTGAATTGCTGGAGCAGCACATAGCGGTCGGGGTCGGAGGCGCATAGTTCTTCCGCCTTGGCCACGGCGCCCGACATGCCTTTGGTGCCTTCCGTCAACAGCAGGTTCGCGCCGAATGCCTTGAGAACCTTCCGCCGTTCCATCGACATCGTCTCCGGCATGGTCAGCGTGATGGGATAGCCGCGCGCCGCGGCGACAAATGCGAGCGCGATCCCCGTGTTCCCACTGGTGGGCTCGACGATTTCTTTGCCCGGGTGCAGCACTCCGCGCCTCTCGGCGTCCCAGATCATGGATGCGCCGATCCGGCACTTCACCGAGTAGGCGGGGTTGCGCCCCTCAATCTTAGCCAGCAGCGTGACCGGCGCTCCACCCGGGACCCGGTTCAGCCTGACTAGGGGCGTGCGCCCAATGCTCAACGAGTTGTCCGCGAACCACACTGTGATCTATATCTCCCAATTCGGAATGAATCGACTTTGCTTTTCCTGCCACGCGCGGCGCAGATCGGCGAAGGTGCGGTGATCCACGATGCCGGACACTGCGGCGTCTACCTCCGCCCACAACTCCTTGAAGGGCGAATCAGGCCGCCGCCGCGCCGCATTCTTGCCGCTCGCCGGCCCTTCCAGAAACCGCAGCACGCCTCCCACCGTAATCTCCGAGGCGGGCCGCGCCAACAGATAACCGCCGTCCGCTCCCCGCCGCGACTGGACGAAGCCCCCCTGTTTCAGACTGGCGAGGATCAACTCCAGGAATTTCTGGGGGATCTGCTGACGCTTGGCGATCTCGGCGATTCTTACCGGCACGCCCGGGGGTTGCAGCGACAGGTCGAATACGGCCAGGAGAGCGTACTCTCCCTTCACCGAAGTCTGCATCCGCTAAGCAACGTAACACAACCGCCAAGGGCGATCAAGTCGATGAGGTATAGGGATTTTTGTTTTTCTCGGTCTCACGATCACCGTCCCGCCGCGCCCCACTATGATGAATACGGAGGACCGGCGATGAAACGCATGCTTGTTCCGGCGGGCGTGGTGCTGCTGGCGGTCTTGGTGGCAGCGGCGATCCTGCCGTTCGTCGTCGACGCGGATACCTTCCGTCCTCTGCTTCAGGCGCAGATGGAGCGGCGGCTGCAACGCCAGGTTTCCCTGGGAGAAGTCGGATTGAGCTTGTTTCCGCTGGGCCTGCGCGTGGAGCGGGTGCAAATCGGCGAGGCCCCGGCATTCCGCACCGGCCGGCCGTTCGCCTCCGCGCGGGAGGCGCGGGTGCGGGTCGGCTTGCTGGCGCTGTTGCGCCGTGAAGTCTCCGTCGAATCGCTCCTGCTCCGCGAGCCAGTGATCGAATTGGTGCGCAACCGGCGCGGCGAATGGAACTATCAGTCGCTGGGCGGAACCTCCGGCGGCGGCGCCGCGCTGTCGTTCGCCGCGCTCGAGATCGAGGACGGGAAGGTGGCGCTGACGGACGAGAGGGCCCGGTCGCCCCGCGCGGTCTACCATCACATCGACGCGGCTCTCTACGATTACGCTCCCAACCGTGCGTTCCGGGTCGAACTGGCGCTCCGCTTGCCCGGCGCCGGGAAACAGGCCGTGGCGCTGCGCGGGCGCGGCCAGCCGCGGCCGGACGCGGGGCTGGATTTCGACGGTACGCTGCGGCTGGAACAGGCGTCGCTCACGGCACTCGGCAAGGTCTCCGGCGAGGCCGTGAGTTTTCCGGCCGAGGCCATCGCCTCCGGCGACACCACAGTCCGCCTCCAACATCCGGCGCTGGACGTGGAAGGCCGCGTCGCCCTGGCGCAGTTGCAGGTCCGGGGCCGGCCGTTCGGGGAGCCGATCCTGGCCAAATACAAAATGCGGGGCGACCTGGAGCAGAACCGCTGGGACCTTGCCGCGTTGCAACTGGACGTGGGCGGCCTGAAGTTGTCGGCCGCCGGGCGGATCGACACGGGCGAGACCACGAATCTGGACTTGCAGGTCAACGCGCGTGACGCGCCCATTCGCGGCCTGGCGCAACTGGCCTACGCGTTCGGCGCGCCCCGGGCGGATTTCGACGTGAACGGACAACTGACCGCGGCGCTGCGCGTACGGGGCGCCGCCGCGCGGCCAAGCCTGGAAGGAAGCATGGTAGCGCGCGAGCTCACGGTGAAAGCCTCCGGCTGGAAGCAGCCGGTGCGCGTCGCCGCCCTGGCGCTCGAGGCTACACCTGCGGCGATCCGGGCGCGCGAGTTCGCGGCCGAGACCGGCGGCACGCGTCTGGCTGCCTCGTTTGCGGTGCACGGCTACAGCCGCGGCGGCGCCACGCTGGAGGCGGCGCTGCGCGCCCCCCAGGGACGCCTGGATGAATTGTTGAACATCGGCGCGGCCTTGGGCGCGGTGAATCCCGGCGCCGCGAAGGGGACGGGACAGGTGGCGCTGGACGTGCGCGTGGAGGGTCCGCTCGCCGGACCGCTGTCCGCCTCTGGCTCCGCTTCGCTCTCCCAGGCGACCATCGAACTGGCCGCCTTTCGGGTGCCGGTGCGCATCGGCTCGGCGCAGGTGAATTTCGACCGCGACACAGCGCGGGTCGAGATCGGCGGGGCCACGGTGGGCGCCTCGACGCTGCGCGGCAACCTCGCGCTGCGGGACTTCGCCAACCCCCAGGTCACTTTCCGCGCCGCCATTGACCGGCTGCGGTCCGCGGACGCTGGCGAGTGGCTGGCGGAAACGCCCGCCGGACTGGCGGCTCAGCCGGTGCGCGTCACCGGCTCGGGGGCCCTGTCCATCGGTGAGTTGCATCTCCAGCAGATCGTCCTCACGAACGTGCAAACCAACTGTGCGCTGGAGGGTGGCATCATCCGGCTGGACCCGCTCACCGCGGAGGTTTACGGAGGCCGTCACGCGGGCGCGGTGACCATCGACACCCGCGCGGCAAGAACGCAATACGCCGTCCGCAGCCGGCTGGAAGCGGTGGACGCGAGTCAACTGCTGGCGGCCCTCACCGCATGGAAGGGCGCGCTCGAAGGGCGCCTGCGGATGGACACCGACGTGCAGTTCGCGCCCGAACCCGGACAGCCGCCGGCGCGCTCGCTGAACGGCGCGGCGTCGTTCTCCATGGAGAACGGGCGCCTGGCCGGCGTGGACCTACTGCGCGAGATCGCGGCGCTGGGAAAGTTTTTGGCGTTCGGGGGACCGTCCGCGGGAGGGACCCCGGTCGCGCGCCTGGGAGGTTCTTTGCAGATCCGCGACGGCGTCGCCCGGACCGACGATCTGCGCCTGGAACTCGCCGGCGCCACGCTTTCGGGCGCCGGCGCGTTGAACCTGGCCGACCAGTCCGTCGACCTGCGCATGACCTCGGTTCTGAGCCAGGAGGCGAGCGCGCGCGCCGGTGGCTCCAAGATCGGCGGCTGGCTGGCCACGGCCATCGCCAATCCCAAAGGGGAACTGGTCATCCCGCTGCGGATCTCAGGCGTCTATCCGCAATTGCGATACCTGCCGGACGCCGAAAGACTGGCCGAATTGCGGCTGCGCGGGCTGGCCTCGCCGCGCGGCGAAAGCGCTCCGGCGCCGGCGAAGACCGAGCCCGCGCCGGAAGCCGCCGCCGGGGAAGCCGCCACCACGCCCCAGCCGCCTGCGTCCGCGCCGGCCCCTGCTGCCGAGCCGGCCAATCCCCTGCGCGACCTGCTCGACCGCCTGAAAACCCGGCGGCCGAAAGCGAACGAGCCGCAACCCCAGTAACCGCGATGCGAAAATAGTGGTTGTGAGGCGCTGGTCTCTCCCGCTGCTGCTGGGTTTCGCGCTGGGGCTGGCCCCGGGACTGTGGTCCCAAAGCCAGCTCACCGTGGACCAGCTCGTGCGTTTCATCGAGTCGTCCATCAAGCTGAAGCATCCCGACAAACAGGTGGCGTCCTACCTGCAACGCGTCAGGCTCCGCGAACGGCTGGACGACGTCACGATCGAAACGTTGCAGGGCAAGGGCGCGGGGCCGCGCACGCTGGAAGCCTTAAAGGCGCTGCGCGACGCCTCGGCGGAGTTGAAGCCGCCAGCTCCCGTCACCCGCCCCGAGGGGCCTCCCCCCATTCCCCCTCCCTCCCCCGCCGAGCAGCAGCGTATCCTGGAACAGACCCGCGAATACGCGCTGAACTATTCCAAGAACCTGCCGGATTTTATCTGCACGCAGGTGACGCGCCGCTATTACGACCCCAGCGGGCTAGAATTCTGGCAGGCGCAGGACACGCTCACCGCGCGTCTGACTTACTTTGAACAGCGGGAAAATTACAAGCTGGTCCTGGTGAACAGCCATCCCACCGACGCGCCGTACGAATCGCTCGGCGGCGCCACCTCCACCGGGGAATTCGGCAGCATTCTCCGGGAGATCTTCGCCGCCAGCTCGCAAGCCCGGTTCGCCTGGGAACGCTGGGCCACCTTGCGCGGCAGCCGCGTTCATGTCTTTTCTTACCGGATCGCCCAACCGCATTCGCAGTGGCGGTTGAGTTACGAGCGCCGCGATGAGATCATCACGGGCTATTCCGGCCTGATCTACGTCGAGCGCGACTCGGGGGCCATCTTGCGGGTGACGCTGCAAGCCGAGGGCATTCCGCCCAGCTTTCCGATCCAGCAGGCGAGCACGGTTCTCGACTACGGATACACGCAGATCGGCGAACAGACGCACCTGCTGCCCCTGCGCGCCGTGGTCCGGATGCGCAGCGAAAAGCTGCTGACGAAGAACGAAGTCGAGTTCCGGTTGTACCGGAAGTTCGCCGCCGACGCGGCCATCACGTTCGACACGCCGGAGCCCCTCGGCGACGAGCAGCTTCAGGAGCAGCCAGCCCGGCCGAACCCGTAACCTGGCGCGCGTGGGATTTCGTCGTATACTCATTAACTGGATTAACTGACTCGCATGCACCGCTTACTCATCGCGGTCCTGATCTGCGTTCTGGCGTGGCTGCCGGCGGTGTCCCTGTCGCACCTCCACGACGGGACGGCCCAGCGGGAGTGCGCCGTCTGCCAGGTCAGCAGCCTGCCGGTGGAAGCGCCGGAGATCGCGGTTTTCCTGCTGCCGCCCGGCGCCGTCGAGCGCGCCGCGCCTGAAGCCCGCGCCTGGCGTCCAGCCGGCCCGGTGCTGGCCGGCGGCCATTCCCGCGCCCCACCCGCCTAATCTCCTCCCCTCGTAGTTTCCCATCCGCCCGCAAAAATCGGCGGATGCGTGATTGAGACTTAAGGTCCTTCCTCGCTGGGTGGCAGGAGGGCGAATGGGGTGATGCATGAGAAATCTATCGGTATTTGTTCTGGCGTCTCTTTTCGGGGCCGCCGTCTGCTTCGCGCAGCCGGCGGGTAGTCTGCGCGGCAAGGTCGTGCTCAACGGAAAAGGGACGCCCCTGCACGGGGCGCGTGTCCTGGTCGGCCAAACCGGGCGGATGGTGGAGACGGGGTCGGATGGCTCTTACGAAATCACCGGGTTGCCGCCGGGAACCTACACGGTCACGGTTCACCTGCACTCGTTAACCGACGAGGCAAAGAGCGTCACCATCGCGCCGGGCCAGACTGCGGTGCTGGACTTTGAACTGGATATCCGGCCGGTGCGGCAGCAAATCACCGTTACGGCGCGCGGCATCGAGCAGTCGGCATTCGAGAGCTTTCAGACCGTGACGACGATCGACTCGCTCGATTTGGCCACGCGCAGCCAGCCATCGCTGGGAGAAGTGCTGGACCACCAGCCCGGCGTCGCCAAGCGCAGCTTTGGCGTGGGCAACGCCCGTCCGGTGATTCGCGGGTTCGATGGCGACCGCGTCCTGATCATGACGGACGGCATGCCGACGGGGACTCTGTCTTCCCAATCGGGCGACCATGGCGAGTCCGTGGATCCTTCCAGTCTCGACAGGCTGGAAGTGGTCAAGGGCCCGGCCACCTTGCTTTACGGCAGCAACGCGCTCGGCGGCGTGGTCAACGCCATCAGCGGCCACCACCAGGCCCATCCCGAGCCCCATCCCGGCGTGCGCGGCTACGCGACGGGGTTGGGCGGCACCACCAATAACCAAGGTGGGGGAAGCGGCGGCTTCGAGTTCGGCGTCAGGAACTGGCTGTTCTGGGGCGGCGGCGGCGGCCAGCGCACCGGCAATTACAATACCCCACAGGGCCGCATCGAAAACTCCCACTCCCGCGTGACGAACACGTTCGGCGGCGGCGGGTGGTACGGCCGCCAGGCGTTTTTCGATGCGGGCTACCGGTACGAAGAGGGCCGTTTCGGCGTGCCCTTCGCCGGCGAGTTTCATGGCGGGCACGACGAGCACGAGAAGGGCTCAGCGATGCGCGGCGGCAGCCTCTTCCGCCGCGCGCCGGGGCTCTTGTCGCGGAACGCCGGAAGCATCCGGCTACAGGGTGAGGACGACCACGACGAGCACGAACACGAACTCGTCGACCTGGACTTCCGGCGGCACAATGTCCGCTTCAGCGGCGGCATGCGCAAGCTCTCCGGCGCCCTCGAAAGCTTCCGGCTCTCGTTGAACTACAGCGACTGGCAGCACCGCGAACTGGAAGGCGAGGAAGTGGGCACGCGGTTCAACAACAAGCAGGTGGTCTACCGCGGCACGTTCGAGCAGGCCCGCCGCGGCCGGCTGTCCGGCAGTTTCGGATTTCAGGGCATGCACCGCGACTATAAGACCACCGGCGCGGAAGCGCTGGCCCCGCCGGTGATTCAGAACAATTTCGCGGTGTTCGGCTTGGAAGAAATCGGGTTCGAGCGCTTTCGTCTCCAGTTCGGCGGGCGTATCGAGAACAACCGCTACGACCCTACGGGGCTGCGGAGCCGCTCCTTCACCGGCTTTTCCGGAGCGGCCGGCCTCCACGTGCCAACCTGGCGAAACGGGGCGGTGGTGGCCAATTATACGCATTCCTACCGCGCCCCGGCGCTCGAGGAGTTGTATAATCGCGGGCCCCACATCGGCAACCTGACGTACGAAATCGGCAATCCCGACTTGCAACGGGAACGCGCGGACGGCATCGACCTGTCGCTGCGCCACCGCGGTTCCCGCATCCGCGCAGAAGGAAACTTTTTTTATTACGACCTCAGCAACTTTGTATACCTTGCGCCGACGGGCGAAATCGAGGACGGCCTGGTGGAAGCCAACTGGTCGCAGGCCGACAGCCGTTTTGCAGGCGCCGAGGCGGGCGTGGATGTCGGTCTGCATCCCAACGTCTGGCTGAACCTGGGAATGGACTACGTGAACGCGCAACTCAAGGTGCGCGATCAGCCCCTGCCGCGCATTCCGCCGCTGCGCGGCCGCGGCGGCCTGGATTTCCGCTTCGGACGCCTCTCGGTTCGCCCGCAATTGCTTGCGGCCCGCCGCCAGGACCGCGTCTTCGAAACCGAAACCCCGACTCCCGGGTATGCCGTCTTCCACCTCGGGGCGCAGTACACGGTCACGCGTCCGCACGTGATCCACGTCTTCGCCGGCAACCTGTTTAACGCCGGCGACCGGCTCTACCGGAACCATCTGTCGTTCATCAAGGATTTGGCCCCGGAAATCGGGCGCGGATTCCGCTTTACTTACACGATGCGTTTCTTCTGACGCGGCGGGCCGTTCTTCCCGCGCCGTCAGTCCGCCGAACAGCCCACCGCTTCCTGTTTTTTGGGAAACACCAGCGAGAGGATCACCGAACTCGCGATCACGCCCGCGATGATGCCCAGCGACCACCCGATGGGGAAGTGGCCGCCAAACAGGTCGTTCAGCCAGATCATCTTTAGCCCCACGAAGACGAGCACAATGCCCAAGCCGTACTTGAGCAGGTGAAACTTGTCGGCTACGCCGGCCAGCAGGAAATACATCGACCGCAGCCCCAGCACGGCGAACACGTTCGAAGTGAAGACAATCAGCGGCTCGCGGGTGAGGGCCAGGATCGCCGGCACGGAGTCCACCGCGAACACCAGGTCGGTCATCTCGACGAACAGTAACGTGACGAACAGCGGCGTGGCGTGCAACACGCCCTGCACGCGGACGAAGAAGTTCTGGCCCTCGAACTGCGCGGTGACCGGCACCCACCTGCGGAACAGCCGGATCACGGGGTTTTTGTCGGGCTCAAGCTGTTTCTCTTGGCCGAAGATCATCCGCAGGCCAGTGAAGATCAGAAACGCGCCGAACACGTAGATCACCCAGTGGAAGCGCATCAGCGCCGTGCCGATGGCGATGAACAACCCGCGCAGGATAATCGCGCCCAGAATCCCGTAAAACAGAATGCGGTGCTGATAGGCCGGGGGAATCGCGAAAAAGCCGAACACTACCAGGAAGACAAACAGGTTGTCGATGGAAAGGGACCACTCCACCAGGTAGCCCGCCAGGAACTCGAGGCTGACCCGGCGCGCCGCGGCCTGCGGGTCGAATCCGGCGACGGCGGCCAGGCGCGGGTCCTGCGGCAGCCGCCACACCGCATAGAAATACAGCCCCACATTGAACAGCAGCGCCAGCGAAACCCAGACCGCCGAGCACGCGCCGGCCTCCCGCAGCGTCACCCGGTGCGCCTTGCGGTGGAACACCACCAGGTCGATCAGCAGCAGAAAGACCACGAAGACGCTGAAAGCGGCGTAAAACCACCAATATTGGTCGAACGGAAACAGGGTGACGTACTTCGGCATGAAGGGGACTCTCCGCTATTATCGGGCACGAAGCGGGGTGATAGCAGGACGGGCGGAGCGGCGGCGCGCCAGAGCGTTCCCGGGCCAAGCCGGGAGACCACCGCGGGATTCGCTCCCGGACGCGACTTCCGGTACACTCGGGAGACCGATGCTCATCACCGGCCAAGGCGACTTCCAGTACGAAGTCATTCACGATTGGGCGCAACCGCCCGATTCCCTCCGCTTCGGGAACACGCATGGCGTTTGCGAGGACGCCCAAGGCTTTATTCATCTCTGCCATACCGTCCATGCGTCCAGCCCTTCGCCGGACGCCGTGGCGGTGTTCGACCCGGAAGGGCGGTTCGTCCGCTCCTGGGCAGGCGAGTTTCAAGGCGGCGCGCACGGTCTCCAGTATGTCCGCGAGGGCGCGGACGAATTCCTGTTCCTGACGGACTTTCTGCACGCTGTTGTGGTCAAGACAACCCTCGCGGGCGAAGAAGTCCTGCGGTTGGGCTACCCCCGGGATTCCGAGCGCTATCAGGACGGGCGCAAGTTCAGCCCGACCAACGTGGCAATCGCCCCGAACGGCGACATCTACCTGGCCGACGGCTATGGCTCCAGTTTCATCCTGCATTACGACGGGAAGGGGAACTACCTCCGAACCATCGGCGAGGCGCCCGGGGAGCGGGATGGCGAGCTCAACTGTCCGCACGGGCTCACCATCGACACGCGAGGACCGGAACCGTTGCTGCTGGTGGCGGACCGCACCAACCGGCGTTTGCAATACTTTACGCTGGAAGGCGCCTGGGTGCGCACGGAAACCGGGGCGGTGAACCTTCCCTGCCACTTCGCCGAGCGGGACGGCGTCCTGCTGATTCCAGACCTGGCCTCGCGCGTCACGCTGCTCGACCGCCACAACCAGCCGCTGGCCCACTTGGGCGAGGACGATACCGGCGACTACAGCCAACTCCGCCGCCAGCCCCGGGAGAACTTCCGCCCCGGCAAATTTATCTGCCCACACGGCGCTTGCTTCGACCACGACGGAAATATCTTCGTGGCCGAGTGGGTGGAGACCGGCCGCGTCACCAAGCTCCGGCGTCTGGCGTGACGTCCTCCTCCACCGCGCGGGCGGCGGCCGGCCGCGACTATTCGCCGGAGCCGGGGATCAGGCGCAGGTCCTCGATCCGCAGGTCGAAGGCGCCCGCGCCCAGCACGTTGAAATACAGCGTGGTGACGTCGCTCGCGTCGAAGCCGGTCAGATCCAGCCGGAGGCGCTCACCGCCGGAGGTCAGCCGGAAGCGCTGCCGGTACTGAGCAGCGGGCGTCCGGATGCTGGCTTTGACGGGAATGACTTCCAGGCTTCCCTCGCCGGCGGCGGTGAACTCGATGGCTGCGAACCGGCGCAGGTCAACCGGCAACGCCTTGGGCAGCAGGTGGCGGAAAAAAGAGACGTACGTCTCGACGCTGCCCGCCGCCCGGATGCCGCGCTCGACAGCCACGCCTTCGCCGTCGGGCCCGTTGGAGGGCTGCGCCAGCACCTCAAACTCGGCCACCCGCCCGTCTTCCGGGGCCACCCAATAACTCCAGGCGCCGTCGGCGACGTAGACCGGGTCTTCGCCGATCCGGAAGTCGAAGTCGAACAACGGGCCGGTCCGGATCGTGACCACCGGTGCGAAGCGGACCTCGTGCTCCACCCAGAAACGCTGGCCCGGTTCGGTAAGGGCCAGAGAACCCTCCACCTTGACGGTTTCGACCGATGCGTCCCGCCTCTCCAGTTCCAGGCGCAACGTGCCGTTTTGGTAGCGCGCGCTGCGGACAAAAACGGCAGGAGGCGCGACGCCGGGATCGTCCGAGACGGCGCGGGGCATCCGCTCGAGAAGTTGCGCCACCAGCCCTTCGGCGAACTCCGCGTTCGTGGCCCAGACTTGGAAGTTCAGCACCCTGGTCCCGTGGAAACGGGGCGCCAAAGCCGGGTTCCAGCGGCTGTCGATCCGCCACGGGACACCCGCGGGCGAGACGGCGAAACTGACCGTGTACTCGATCGCCCCGTCGCCCCGGCGGATTTTCGCCATCAGGAACGGCAGCCCGCGGACGCGAATCGCGCGGATCTGCTCGAGCACGCCTCTGGCTACCCGCTCGCAGACTGCCTTGGAGTGCTCATATAATCCGGAGTCGGTCGCGATGGCCAGCGCGGCGCCTTGCCGGTTGCCGCCGCTGTCGACATAGTCGGCGCCCGCCACCGCGGCCGCGTTGGTCACGCCGATCAGATCCGTGGGAGCGCTGGCCAACGCCACGGTCTCCGCCGGCCCGGACGCGGGCAACAACGCCTCCAGTTCCGTGCCGGGGCGGCCTTCGGCCAGCCGGACCCGGCTCTTGCCGCGCGGTCCGCCGGTTTCCCGCAGCGCCCAGCGGCGG
>Ga0272446_1002705_pt1 | contig 23635 bp, 15 predicted proteins | sample YNPCB0061_FD_194587 | JGI IMG/M metagenome (GOLD analysis project Ga0272446, IMG submission 194587) | Hot spring microbial mat communities from Yellowstone National Park, WY, United States - YNP-CB-006-1 | ecosystem: Environmental > Aquatic > Thermal springs > Hot (42-90C) > Sediment | place... | reverse complement strand
GCTGAATTTTCGCAGAAGGTTGTTTAAAGAAGTAGAAAAAACTGTTGAATCGGCGGAAGCAATGCTACAAATCGCGTTTATATCTTTTATTATCAATTATTTATAGTTCGCAAAACATTATCTTACAGAATCCGTGATATTTTCTTTGCTTTTCTGAACACCCCTGATTTTTAATACATTATTTTCTTCTGTAATTTTTACTGTACCACGATAATCCCAACTAATCCACTGCAAGGTGATGCCGTGCTGTCCCACTAAATTTCTTTGAAAAGCCTCTTTATTGAACTTCACTACGGGCTGTTGTGCATAACTTGTATGAGTTATGAAAACAAGAAAGGCAAAAAGCATTATGTTTTTCATAAAAATAGGTTTTTAAGTTTATATTGTAAAATCCATAAGCAACTCTTTATGCTTTTCTTACTCAAAAACCTTGCACGTTTGTTAATGATTACATATTCAAAATTATAGGAAAGTTTAATAAATTTTGAAAGTACAACAATTTTATTGTTTCATAGCTATAGTTGTAATCCAATAACCAAAATATCATCTCTTTGGTCTTCAGATTTTTGAAAATCAGCCAAAAATATTTCTAATAACTGCTTCTGTTCTTGCATGGGAAGATTTGCATTTTTTCTAAGTAATTCTTTGAAACGCGAAGTACCTATTTTTTCTTTCTCTGGATTGTTTTGGTCTGCAAAACCATCGCTAAATAAGTAAATACTATCTCCTTTAAAAAGTTGGATAGAAGTTTGAGTATATTCAAAATCAGTTTTTCTTTTCCGAATCATGCCGACAGACTTGCGGTCGCCTTTGATTTCTTGTAGTTCTTCGGTTTGCTTACTGTAGAAATACAAAGGTCGCCCTGCGCCTGCAAAAGTAACATCATAAAACTCCATTTTTTTGTACTTTTCAAGTATACAAAAGGCTATGTCCATGCCTACTTCTGTTCCCTCCTCTTGGTTCAGTGTTGCTCGTATCTCATGGTCAAAAGTATTCAGAATGGTAGCAGGCTCGATAATGTGTAGTTTTTCTACAATTTTATCTAATAGACTATTGCCAATCAAACTCATAAATGCACCAGCTACTCCGTGTCCTGTGCAGTCCACAGCCGCAATCATTACCTTATTTTCTACCTTGTCCACCCAATAAAAATCGCCAGAGACTATGTCTTTGGGCTTGTATAAAACAAAAAAATCATCAAATAAAGAAGCAATTACTTCATCATTAGGGAGAATAGCATTTTGAATAGTCTGAGCAGCTCTAATACTTTCATTAATTTTGGTATTTTGTAGGTCTAAGACTCGGTTTTTATCTTGAATAGCTATTCTTTGTAACTCTAATTCTTGATTTTGTCTTGAAATTGCCCTACTTTGATTTTCTATTTTTGAGTTTTTTTCTCGTAACTCCCTGTTATTGCGATAAGTAATATACATACCAACCACAACACCTAAGAAAACAACCGCTCCTAAGACGATAATGGCTATACCGTAATTTCGCAAACGTTTTGCCGCTTGCAACTGTTTTTTTTGCCCTTCTATGATTTCTTTTTGCTGTTCCTCTTGCACACTCTTGGCTTTCATTTCCAAAGCAATATAATCCAACCTTCTCTGTTGTCGCTCTGCTAAGCTTTTTTGTTGCTCTGCTAAGTTTTTTTCTCGTAGTAATTCTAACATCTGTTGGGCTTTCTCGCTCTCGAGTCTTTGATTATTAAAGGCAATTTCCTTAATTTTCTGCTCTCTTCTTAAAATTTCAATTTGTTGTGCTTGGATTTTGAGTTCATTTTCTTTTCTTTCATTTTCTCTTGCTTGCTTTTCTGCCTCAGCAGAAAGGCGACGAAAACGGATTTGATTTTGCTCATCTAAGAGGATTTGCTGTTTCAAATCATTTTCCCATTTGTCTAAAATATTATTATTATCTATGCTTCTTTGTTCTTCGAACCGTTGCTTTTCTCGCATAGAAAATGTCATTCTTTCTACCTGTTCGGTATATTCTTGGGCTTTTACAAGATTTTCATTTTTATAAATCATTTCCAAAATCCTATAACTCGTAATGAGTACTTCCTCTGCATTGACTTCATTTGCCAAACTAATGGCTTGATTGACTGTTTCAAGTGCTTTGAGTTGGTTATCACTGATGTAATAATTTGCGGCTAAGTAGTTGTAAGTCTTAGCTATTTCTGCTTTATTATTTATTTTTTGCTTGATTTTCAATGCATTATTAAAAAAAGTTTCTGAAAGTTCGTAGGCTTTTAAGTTAGCATAAGCCACCCCTACATTTTCTAATAAGGAGGCATACAAAGTGTCAGGCAGTTTTGCTTGCCTTTTTTCGTACAAACTCAAAGATTTGTTGAAATACTCTATGGAGAGCGGAAGATTGCCTTGTCGTTTGCTGATAAAACCTAAATTATTATAAATAGCTGATAAAGAGGAAATATTAGAAGGTGCGTTATAGAATTTTACCAATTCTAAGAGGTGTTGCGAAGCATCTTTAAAATTTTCTAAAGCGGTTTCTATAGAAACCAAATTATTTAGCACGTAGATAATCTGGGTAGTGTCCTCTTCCTGCCTTTTTACTTCCAAGAGCGTAGAATAATTTTTACGTGCATTGTCCATATCTCCTTGCAGTAGCGTTGCTTTAGCTAAATATTCCAATACTTGGTTCGCTTTGTCAATTTGGCTTGACCTTTTATAAACGCTATATGCGTTAGTAAAGTAGTCTATGGCTTTAGTATAGGCTTTCTGTTCGTAGAACAGCAATCCTACCTCGGTAGTTGCTTCTGCAAGAGCAGTATCATCATACAGTTTTTCGTAAATGCGAAGGCAGTAAAGTAGATTTCTTAGTGCCTCATAGTAATTCTTTTTTTGGCGAAAAGCTTTGCCTAAAAAAAGAAAACTCTTGGCTTGCTCGCTTTCATATTCTGTAGCCTCCGCTAAGTTTAAGGCTTTCTTAGCATATTCTATAGCTTTGTCATTTTGCTTTTGAAATAGGTGTGTTTGAGCAAGTTGGTTAGTTTTAGCAATTTCCATAGAATCTCCTGAGATTTGGGCAAGGCTCTTTCCCAATAATAAAAAGCAAGCTATGCAAATTGTCAGAAATACAAATCGCATAAATTTGAGAAAAATATAAAGAAAGAGATTTTTCATAAAAACTTTCTAATACAACAAATTAAGCCCCAAAAGATACAAAGGAAATATATTTTCTCCTATCAAAAACTCACTTTTATTGGCTATCTTCCAAGAGCGAACATTTAAGTACACACTTTGTTGTTTCCAAAAGCGGTACATAAACTTAGCGTTCAAAATGAATTGACTACTGATATTTTGACTTAGGTTAGGATTCGCTAAAAAATTATGCTCTTGGAAAGTATAAGCACTCAAATTAAGGTTGTACTTATTCAGCAAAGAGCTATAATTGACGCTCAATCCACCAAACCATTGGGGGGCGTTGGATACATAAACATCGCTAAGTTTACCAATATCGGTTTTTTGCAATGTAGTAAAGATATTGATTTGAAACTTTTTAATACTTGTTTTTAAATCAAAATTTAATCCAAATTGATTAACTCTTCCTTTGGTATTAACATGATTAACTACTTGGTCTGCCCCTTCTAAGAAAGTATTTTCCTCAACTAATCTATTTAGTTGATTATAAAATAGTTGTGTATTGAGTTCTATATTGTTGCTAAACTTACTCCACCAATTGGCTTCTATGGCATTACTTTGCATCAATTGTAGAGAGGCATTAGGTCGATAGATGCGCGTAGTAAGTGTGGCAGGAATTTGCAGGTCTGAGATAGTTTGCTTAGGTGAAAAAAAATAGTGATACACCGTAGGGGCTTTATTTGCAGTGGCATAACCAAACCTTATTACTTGGGTATCAGAGAGTCTGTGGTGAGTAGCTAAGGCGACGTTGAACAAAGACTGCGAGGGCGTATCCCAGAAATCATTGCTAAAAGCCAAGACCATTCGCCATTTTTCTGTAGGAGAAAACTCTGTGCGAAGCCCTAAACCTACACCATTGAAAGCAACCATATCCTCTAAGCTATTGGTATAGTTGGAGTTATCTATATTTAGCTTTTTCTGTGAATAAGAAGCAAAAGTATATCTTAGCTGTGGCACTATGAAGAATTTTCCTTTTTTAAAATTATATTCTAAGGAGGTATTAAATAAATGAGGCTTAAAATCATAGCCGTTGTATCCTGTGGCTAAATTTTGCGTACCAGTTTGATAATTGAGATTTAGATAAAACTGATTGATTTTTCCATTAAAATTTAAAAAATACTGTTGCATCTGTCTGATAGTCTGAGTAATTACGCCTACTTCCTTATAAAATTCTTGTGAAAAAGTACGTTGAGTTCCTACTACTGCTTTGAAAGAATTTTTTGCGTTGGGTTGATAATGAATCTGGGCGTTGAGGTTGTAATTTTGGTTAGCAAGGTTGGTGTACAAGTTGGTTTCTCCCGCATTGGCTTGATAAAAAAGCAAGGAATCACTCTCTACCCACCTCTGTAGCGGATTTAAGAAATAAGTATCTTGGAAGCGCCTACTTGACCAATAACTACCTATAACTTGAAAATTAAGTTTGTCAGAAAGCCCATAATAAGCAGAAAAGTTGTGGATAAAGGTTTGATAATTACCACCTTGCAAATCTGCTTTTGCTTTTAAGCCCACTTCCTTAGTTTGCTTACTTAGCAGGTGAATAATCCCCGAAATAGGATTCTGACCGTAATATGCCCCTAAGGGAGCAGAAAGTACTTCTATTTTTTCTATGTTCGCTACGCTCACAGGGATAGCTTCCCAAAAAATTTCTCCATTAAAATATTGATTCAGAGGCATATTATCCCAAAGTAAAAGAATGGTATTTTGGTGCTGTTCTTGGAGCAGACCTCCCAAAGAAGAAATTGCTAAGCCCTTCATTCTTACGTCGTAGTGTCCGTTGCTTTTTTGCCTTACCAAGACATTAGGCACAAGACGCAACGCTTCAGCGATGCAAGTAGCTCCTGAGTGTTGGATTTGCTCTTGTGTAATAACATTGACCTGCCAAAGAGCCTCTACCGCTTTTTCCAAGTGTTTGCTTGATGAATAGACTCTAATTTCTTCCTTTAAGGAAATAGGAAGCGTGAGCATATCGTTCTCTACGGAAAACTGTAAAGGTTTGACTACGATACTTGTATCTGCTTCATTTTGAGCAAAAACTGCAATTACACAAAAAAGTGTAGCATATATGAAAGTTAAAAGTCGCCTCATGCAAGCAAGCTAAAAAATAAATTTGTAATATCCTATAAACTGCACCCTGTAAATGTGTACGTTGGGTTTGCCCCTCCTGTACTTAGCCTTCTTCTATTAGCTACACCTTTAGTACTGTACGTATAAATAAAGGACTGTGAAGTAGCCGTTGGGTTGAAAGTTTCATTAAGGATATTCCTCATGGGTAAAAATGGTAAAATGTGCGCATAATTTGGATTGGGGGTTGCTGGGGTTGGTGCTGTATTAGTCGTATAGTTAATCATCACTGCCAAATCTTTACTTAATAATCTAAAAGGATGAATTCTTGTATCATACACCCAATCAAATTCATCAGCCATAGTAGTGAGGTTTACAGAGCCTTTGGGATTTACAGCCCCTGCATCATACTCGTAACCTCTTTCTTCTATCAAAACGGTTCCAGATGCATCAGAATACCTGCGCCAAGAGGTAATTCTATTTTGTGCATTGTAAGCAAACGTCCAAAGTTCCACAAAAGTTGCCGAACTATTTTCAATGCGGATAGAAGCCACGTTTCCTGCACCATCATAGGTAAAAAACCAAGTTTGGTACAAAGGGAATGCTCCTGAATTCTGGCGTAGTTGCGCCTGTGTAATTTGCGTTCCTGTATAAGTAATATCAAAACGAATATCTAAGAAAGTATTAGCGATTCTGTTAGGCAAAGTGGAAGCCGCTGAGGGATAAGTAAAATTAATGCTTCCTATTACTACTCCCATATCCGAAAGCAAAGGATAAGCAGTAATTTTACAAATATTTGCTCCATTATTCACTCCATTATTTGCCGTAATTATATTGGAATTAACAGAAATTGCTGTTCCTCTTTTTGCTCTTACCCTGTAAAAATGATTCCTGCGAATATCTACCAAATCTGCCACCTGCGACGTTCCTAAGACCTCAAAATTATTAAAAGAAGGGAGGATATCAGTAAATATATTGTCTGTAGCAATATCTAATAGATAGCTATTTGCCTCAGTTACTGCATTCCACCTCGCTACAATCTGCTCGGCTGAGTTGATGGTAGGTGCAATAGCTACAGGTGCCGGAAGAGGTAATAAAGTAAGGGTAATAACATTAGAATTGGCAGAAGTGGAACCTAAACCCTTAGCCCTTACGCGATAATAGTAAGTCGTATTAGGCACAAGGTTTGTAATTACATCTGATAAACTGATAATTTCCCTCCCATTATAACCCGTTACAAAATCTGTAAATGCCATATCAGTAGCCACGTCTAATATGTAAGAACTTGCATTGGTAACTGACTGCCAGTTGGCTTGAAAGCCAAGTATGCCAACACTACTTGCAGCAAGAGCAACAGGTGCATCTAAAGGTGTAGTAGTTACATCTATAACGTTAGAAACTCCTGAGACTGCTGCACCATTTTTGGCTTTTAGACGATAAAAGTAGGTGGTGTTAGGAACAAGACTGCCAATATTCAAAGAAGTAACATTAATTTCTAAGTCGTTGTACCCTGCTAAAATATTGGTGAAAGTCGGGTTAAGGGCAATGGTAATCAAGTAGGACGTGGCATTAGGAGAAGCATTCCAATTAGCAACAAATGAAGTCAAGGTAACAGAGGTAGCCGCTGTAGCCACGGGAGGGTTCAATGCCCCTGATACTACAGCAATAATGTTAGAATAGGCAGAAACAGTCGCTCCTCCAATTCTTGCTCTTACACGATAGTAGTAGGTAGTTTGTGGGAGCAGTCCAGCTACTATATCAAACGTACCTAAGACCTCTTTTGACTGATAACCTGCAATTTTATTGACAAAGCCTACATCAGTCGCTACTTCCAATATATAGCTTGATGCTCCATTGACTATTTGCCAATTGGCTCTAAATGAGGAGAGTGTAATATTAGTAGCCTCTAAAGCAACAGGTGGGGTTAAAGACAAGGCTACGACATTGACAATATTTGAGTAGGCAGAAATAGCCCCTGCTCCTTTGGCTCTTACTCTGTAATAATAAGATTTTTGTGGAGAAAGCCCCGTGATGGTTTCGTTTGTGCCTAAAAGTTCCTTAGGCTTATAATCTCCTACTAATTCCTTAAAATTGATGTCTGTCGATACTTCTAATAGATAACTTGTTGCTCCTCTGACAGCTTCCCATCTGGCATTGAAAGAAGTAAAATTAATATTTGCAGCACTGATGGCTATAGGTGCATCAAAATTTCTCGTAGTTACCGCAATTACATTGGAATACGGTGTAATAAAGCTACCTCTAACTCCACGCACACGATAATAATAGGTTTTTCCCGCACTTAATCCTGAAACTTCTATGCTCGTATTGACTAAACGCAAGCCATTATAACCTCCTAATAAAGTGCTAAAATCCCCTATCTCAGACACTTCCACTATGTAGGAATCTGCTCCTTGCAGGGCTGTCCAATTTGCTTTAAACTTAGTAAACTCTACGTCTGTAGCAGGTAAAGCAGTAACTCCGTCCAAACTTCTCGTTCCTACGCTACTCACATTAGAATTGCCCGAGGTAAAGTTATCTTTTCTTGCTCTGACACGGTAATAGTAGGTTTTACCTATTTCCAAATTGCGAACAATACGGGATAAGCCTCTGACTTCCACACCGTTGTACTCAGGCAAAATCCTGTTGAAGTCAAAATCTTCTGCTACATCTAAAAAGTAGCTTTCTGCCCCCTCCACAGCTTGCCATCTTGCGACAAAAGAAGTAAAATCTATGTCACTTGCCGCAATAGTGATAGGACTTTCCAACGCCTTGGTAGTAACGCCAATGATGTTAGAAAATTCAGAAGTAAAACCTAATTTTGTGGTAGCAATCCGATAAAAATAAGTGGTATTAGGTCGTAAGCCTGTAATTACCAAAAAGTTATCTCGGACCAGAATACGATTATATTGCGGCACAGGAGTCCTAAAATCTGCATCAAGAGAAATCGTCAATACATAATTATCAATATCAGCAACGGCTTGCCAATTAGCCCGAAAACTACTTAATTCTACCAAAGAAGCAGGAAGCGCAGTAGGTATTTCTAAGCCATTGGTTTGCACGCTCATAGGATTAGAAAACTCAGACAAGAAATTCCCCCTTTTGGCTCTTACCCTATAAAAATAATTAGTTCTCGGCTGTAAGTTTCTCACAATTCGAGAAGTATCCCTTAACACTACCCCTTGATAGTCAGGCAAAATTTGCTGAAAGTTGGCATCTTGTGCCACGTCCAAGATATATTCGTTGGCTTCTATTACTTTATTCCAATTCGCTTGAAAGGTATTTAAACCTAATTGATTAGCTACTAATATGTTAGGTTTTTCTAAGGTATTTGTTTTAGCACTAATAATATTAGAAGGAATGGTAGAAAAGCCTCCTCTCTTGGCGCGTACTCGATAAAAATACGTAGTGTTAGGTTGTAAATTATTGATAAGCAGTTGTGTATTTTGTACTTCTACCTGATTGTAATTAGGTAGGATATTAGTAAACTCTGCGTCAGTAGCTACTTCTATCATATAACTTCTTGCAATCGCTACCCCTCGCCAGTTAGCAATAAAACTTTCTAAAGTAATTTGAGTAGGGAAAAGAGCTAAAACCGTTCCGAAGCTATTTTCATTGGTTGTAACCTTAATAGTGTTAGAGAAATTGGAAACTACGTTATTAATTTTTGCCCTTAGTCGGTAATAATAAGTATGTCCTACTTCTAAGTCATGCACCAGCAGGCTATTTTCTGTAACTTCCAAAGAGCGATAATTAGGCAGTATCTCATTAAAATTAGCGTCTTTGGCTACATCTACCAAGTAGCTTTGTGCTGTTAAAAGCACTTGCCAATTTGCACGAAAGCTAACTGCCTCTACTTCACTTGCTTCCAAAGCTATTGGTTTGGGTTGGATAAACTCTTTCTCAGCCACAGAACAAGCCAAAGTAAAAAGTATAAGCAAAAGCCCAACCCTGTTTTTAGATGGTAACATGATTAAAAATTTTTATATATATTAAAATATACTCTATGCTTAGAGAGAATGTAATGTTTCTTTTGTTATCAGAATTGTAGGATATCCTGTTTTTTTGACAACTTACAGGGGCATGCTAAACCATTGTACAATAATAATGCAAAAAAGTTAATTTTACAATTTGCATATCTAATCTTTTCATACATTGTATAATATTTTGTGTTCTTGAAAAAAATATTAAAATTAAGGCAGGGCTAAACAGGTAATGCTAAAATGCTGTTGTCTTTACCCGCAACGCAACATTACATATTTAAGACCACTAAATTTAAAATCCCCATTTTAATATGAAAACACCTGCTATCTACCAAAGCTCTGCTACTTACGTTAGAATAAAAGAAGATACTATTTTTATTAGAGAGCGAAAAGAAAAAATCCTCACTTTCATCTCTCAGCCAACTTCCTGCTTATTTCCCTCCCTCCCCACAAGCTGAGAAAGTGTAACCATCAAAGGGAAAAAATAAAATTACTTTGTGAATATGAATAAGATTAGTTTACTTTGAAACATCAAAGCTAAATTTTTTAAAATGCAAAAAGGAGTTATTGCTGTTATCAATCACAAAGGCGGAGTAGGAAAAACTACTACTACATTGAATTTGGGGAAGGCACTTTCTTTGTGTGGGAAAAATACACTTATTATTGACATAGACCCGCAAGCCAATCTTTCTCAGTCTATTGGGGTAGAAGAACCCAACGTACATATCGTACAATCTATGTTGGAGAATACGCCTTTGCCTATTCATCACTTGGCAGAAAACTTTGATTTAATTCCTGCGGATTTGGATTTGTCGGAGGCAGAGGTCAAGCTACAAAATGATGTAAATGGCTATTTCAAACTTCGCAATGTGCTAAGAAATGCCAAAGAAAAATATGATTTTATTTTGATTGATTGCCCTCCTTCTTTGGGTATTTTGACAACTAACGCTCTTATCGCAGCAACTCATATCTTAATAGTAGTACAATCTGAGTATTTGGCAGTCAAAGGATTACAAACTATTTTGCGCTTGGTAGAGAGTGTAAGAGAAAATCTAAATCCAGACTTAGAGGTAGCAGGAATGCTCATTACCCAACTTAACAAGACTATTTTTAGGCAAAATATTGCAGATACTTTGCGAAATATTTACCAAGGTAAGGTTTTTCAAACAGCCATTCGCCAAAATATTAGCTTGGCAGAGGCATCTTCGGTAGGGCAAGATATTTTTACTTACAGCAATCGCTCAGCAGGAGCAGAAGATTACATGAACTTGGCAAAGGAAATTCTAAGTTAGCGGGTGTTTATTGGGCTTTATGCAATGTAAAATTAATGACAAATCCCTTATCGCCCTGACTTGTTATAGTCAGCTGACCTCCCATTTTACTGATGTAATCTTTTGCTGTTCTTAGCCCTAAACTTGGAGATTTTTCATAATTAGTCAATGAGAAGGATTCTTCGTTAAACTTGCTCAAAAAGTTAATTATCTGTTCGTTGGTGAGGTTACTTTCTGATGAATGAATAGCAATGCTTATTATATTATCGTCTTTGATTTCCGCAGAGATACTAACAAAGCCCTCAGTAGTAAACTTGATGGTAGTAGAAAAAAGGTCGCGGATAGTCAAGTTTAGGATATTAATATCTGCTAAGACTTCTATTTCTTTGGGTATCTGATTATCAAGTGTAATACTCTTTGAACGCGCTAATGCTTTGAAAAACTCTATATTTTCTTCTACTATTTGCCAAAGATTAATAGTTACAAAAAATGGGTTTGCATGGTGTAACTGTTCTAATGACCAGTGTAAAAGGTTTTGCAATAATACAGCAGTATGTTTGAGATTTTTCCCCATTTCCTCTATGATGGATTTGATTTCTTTGCTCTCTATATTTTTAACTCTGCTGTCCAAAGAATCAAGTTGGAGTTTAAGAATATTCAGAGCATTGCCTACATCGTCAGAAACCACAGAAAGTAGTCTATTTTTAGTAGCATTTGACAGCACAAGTTCCGCTTGCTGTTCCATGAGTGTACCATATTGTTTGTTTATTTCTTTTTGTTTTTCTTCTATTTGCTCTTTTTGTTTTTTAATTTCTTGCGTCCTTTGCTCTACTAATCGCTCCAATTCTAATTGGTTATCTGTTACTTTTCTCACCCACGCTTTAAAACTTACATAGCTTATAGAAGACAAAATCAATATTACGATACTTACAAACCACCATCTTGCCCAAAAAGGAGGTAAGATAACGATTTCAAGCGTAGCAAGATTTGTCCCCAGAGAGCGATTATTGTTGCTTGCACGTATTTTAAAAATATATCTGTTGGGTGCTAAATCCGTATAATTTACAAAATTTCGGCTGTCTGACACTACCCACTCATTCTCTAATCCTTCTAATTTATAGGCATACTTAATTTTACCATTGTCATAGTAGTACAGGGCAGAAAATTCAAGGCTGATATTGTTTTGATAATGAGGCAGCACGATTTTTTTCTTATAGTTAATCATTGTGTCTAACTCTAAGTCTTTACCCAATATTTTAATAGAAGTCAGCATCACCTTTGGGAATATAGGCTCATCTACGATACTATCAGGGTGAAAAGCGATAATACCTTTATCTCTACTAAAATAAAGTTTGCCATCAGCATCTTTGTAGTACAGAGAGCCGTCGAACTCGTCCATCGGAATACCTATAGTTTCGCTGAAGTTTTCCATAGCGTCATTAGGTATAGATAAATGACTTAACCCTGCTCCATTAGTTATCCAAAGGTTGTTGCTGTCAATGGCTTGCATAGAATAGACCATTTCATGAGGTAAGCCGTTTTCTATTTTGTAATGCTTGAATTGCTTGTGCTTGATGTCAAACTTAGTCATGCCATTGATAGAATAACTCAGCCAAAGCGTCTGCTCGTCAGATTTTGTCAAAGCAGTAATTCTATTAGCAGATAAACTATTAATGCTATTAGGGTCATGCTTGTATAGATGAGTACGGTGGCTTTGTAAATCTATTTCCATTAAACCATTATTGGTTGCTCCCCATAAGGTTTCTTTCCCTTTCTCCTTAGTAATCAACAGCTTAGAAAATGATTCTTGAGGCACAATTTCTGTAATTCTGCAAGTAGGTTTATTATTTGTATAGTTGATTTCTATTTTATAAAGCCCTCTTAATGTAGCAGCCCAAAGAACATCTGTATCGTTCAGACTACTTGATTGGACTAATGAGTGAATAGATTTTTTAGATAAGTCATGTAAGGAATCTATACATAAGTTAGTAAAAGTTTGCGTTTTTATATCAAAATAGCACAGTCCTCTTACTGTTCCTATCCATACTTTATCTTTAACTTCTGCAAGAGAATAAAAAATATTATTGTCTTCGTTTCCCTTTCTTTTAAATACTTGGAATTCTTGAGTTTTTGTATTAAACAAGTGCAATCCGTTATAAGTAGCTATCCATGCAAAGTTTTTTCCCTGCGAGGGTGCATCTATCATTGCTGTAGTTGCTACGCTTTGTAATCCGTTCTCTTTCCCTGCCGTAGGAGTAAATGCTGTAAAAGTAGGAGTTTTGAGCGATAGTAAATTAATTCCTCCTCCAGCAGTACCTATCCACAGAGTTTGTTTTATTTCTTGAATACTATTGATAGAATTATTGCTGATAGTAAGTGGATTAGACAATTGATATTGATATTTGCGAGTCTTATTCGTGAGGGTATGGTAGGCAAATAAACCACTACGCGTGCCAATCCATATTTCCAGAGGAGTTTCAAAAACACATCTAACTTCTTCTTTATCAATTTCTTCTATTTTGAAATCTGTAAATATTTTAGTTACTAAGTCAAAAATCCTTAATCCTCTATTAGTCCCTACTAATACTTGGCGCTTATTCTTTCTCCACGCAAGACACTTCACCGTATTGTCGTCAAGTACCTCTGGCTTGGACGTTTTCTTAACAACATAACTTTTAAAGGTCTCATTCTCAGGGTCAAACTCATACAAGCCTTCTATGCCTCCCAACCAAATTTTTTCTTTGCCTTTTGTATCTTGATGCACCAAAACGCTTGCCTCTTCCCTTTCATAAATATTATTAAGTTTATTGAACTGATTGAATACCTTTGCCTTAGATTTTTGAGGCTCTATTTTTACTAATATCATATTCCCGTATCTATCTGCTCCTGCCGCCCAGATAGTTTTTTGGCTGTATGCCAAAGAGCTAACATAAACCACATCTTTCATTACTCCCGCAAGGTAAGGAACTTTGCTTTGGTGAGTAAATTGATTTAGCAACTTGTTGTATAAATATAAGCCGTCATTGTACATTCCCAACCAAAGTGTGTCGCCTACCTCGAGTATATTCAAGATACTGAATTCATAGTACTTATTTTTGGGACTATATTCCTTGAACTGTCGTCCGTCAAAACTATTCAATCCATTGGCAGTAGCAATCCACATTAGGCTATCTTTATCTTGCAAGATTGTACGAATATTGTTATTAGATAGCCCATTTTTTACTCCAACTTTTTGAAAAACAACTTCTTGTGCCTGCAATTTTCCTAAAAAATAAAGTAACGCACTTAATAAAACAACTACCTTCATACCCTTCATTTATTTTTATATTTTACTTTTTATTTAGGAGTAAATCCTGCTCCACAAACATTTTGTGCATGTTATAAAAATAAAGTTTTAGATAAAATTCAGTAAGGTCGTATTTTTTCTTTGTAATCAATGACTGCCTGTTCTACAATTCCATAAGCAACCTCTTTGTTTAAAAAATCTTCAACTACTACGCTTTTGTTTTCCAATTTTTTATAATCCTCGAAAAAGTTTTTTAGTTCTTGAATAGTGTGTGAGGGGAGTTCTGAAATATCATTAATGTGATTCACGCTCACATCGCTATTAGCTACAGCAATAATTTTATCGTCAGCCTCCCCGTTGTCTAACATTCGCATTACTCCGATAACTTTGGCATCTACAATACAAAGTGGTTCTAAGTGAATCAAAGACATAACCAAGATGTCTAAGGGGTCGCCGTCATCACAGTAAGTGCGTGGAATAAAACCATAGTTGGCAGGGTAATAGACAGAAGAGTACAATACCCTGTCTAAGCGTAAAAAACCTGATTCCTTATCTAATTCATATTTGGCTCGCGAGCCTTTTGGAATCTCTATGATGGACTGAACAACGGAGGGATATTTTCGTCCAATGCTTACTTGATGCCAAGGGTTTGTCATGATTTATATCAAAATTTGGTGATTTTATTACATTATTTTCTGCATATTCATTCTAAATTTGGACTTTTAAAATGATATTTCAAAATTTTATCTGTTTTTCTCAAAAAAGTAGGCAATTTTACAGAGAGTTTATTTTTTAACTAACTCATTAGAATTACAATCATGCAAATCGGACTAATTGGATTGGGGAAAATGGGTTTCAACCTTGCTCTCAATCTTCATAGAAACAAATATGAAGTGGTAGCTTATGATATAAGCACAGTACTTATAGACCAAATTGCTAAGCAGGGCATTATGCCAGCTTACAGTTTAGCTGAGCTTACTACCCAACTCAAAGGGCGTAAGGTAATTTGGCTAATGATTCCCGCAGGCAAAGTAGTAGATGAAACGATTGAGCAGTTAATCCCTTTACTTAGCAAAAATGACATACTCATAGATGGAGGAAATTCGCATTTTAAAGATTCTATCCGCCGATATGAATATCTTAGGTCTATGAAAATTGGTTTTTTAGACTGCGGCACAAGTGGAGGGCTGAGCGGCGCACTTTACGGAGCTTGTACAATGATTGGGGGGGATAGAGAAGTTTTTGACTATTGTGCAAAGGTTTTTACTGATGTCTCCGTAGAGCATGGCTCGCTCTACACGGGCAGAGCAGGAAGCGGGCATTTTACTAAAATGGTACATAACGGCATAGAATACGGCATGATGCAAGCCATAGCAGAAGGTTTTGAGGTTTTGCAAAAAAGTGATTTTGATTTTGATTATGAGGCAGTTGCTAAGCTATGGAATCATGGCTCCGTCATTCGTGGTTGGCTCATGGAACTGACTGCAAATGCTTTTAGTAAAGACAAGCATTTGGATAGAATCAAAGGCGTTATGCACTCCTCTGGGGAGGGGAAATGGACTTTGGAAACTGCTTTGGACATGGGCGTACCTACTCCTGTCATTGCTCTTTCGCTGATGATGCGCTATCGCTCCCAAGAGGAAGATACTTTTGCGGGAAAGGTAGTTGCGGCATTGAGAAACGAATTTGGCGGGCATAAGGTAGAGAGCAAAGAGTAAGCAGATATTTATTAAGTATCTACCTCAGCCAATAGCCGAAAATTCTTCTTGCATAGCCTGCTATTAATTTGTAAGGCAGTTTGTACGTAGGGGTGTGCTTCAATTCAAAATTAGTAAAATCTTTTAAGTTGCCTCCGCCTCTCATATGAAAGAGGTGATTGTAATAGTTTTGCCAAGTTTTCTTTTTTCTATTTTGAAAATTTCCACTCTCGTCAGGATAGGTATAGAGCAAGGCATCGTAGTTTAGGAAAACTTCGAAGCCGTTTTCATGGGCAGTGAGGGTAAAATCGTAGTCGGCAAGATAGTGAGGGAATCTTTTTTCATCAAATAAGCCTATTTTTTCAAAAACTTCTCTGGGGATAAGGCAGCCTCGTCCCGGCAGGCGAGTTACTCTTTTCAAACCTGTTTTTTTCTCTTTTTTCTGCACTTTCTCTGCCTGCTCGTCTGGATTCGCTCCAAAGATAGCCAAAGGTTTTTCCTTAGTTTTCTGCATTAATTTTTCTAAAAAATCTTCAGGTGCAAGCGTATCATTATTCAAGGTCAGGATATGAGTAGTAGAACCATCTTTTAGTGCATATTCTATCCCCCAATTGGTAGCTTTTGTCCACCACAAATTGCCATCTCCTTTGATGATGATGACTTCTGGGAAATCATTTTTTAGCATTTCTTCTGTTCCATCAGTAGAGCCATCGTCGACTACGATGACTTTAAATGCTTGGTAAGTTTGCTTTCGGAGAGATAATAAGCACTCTTGCGTAAATTTTTTCCGATTAAATACAGGAATGACGATGTACAGCATAGGATATAATTTAAAAGATGCGGTTCGTTTTCTTAGTAATTTCCAGAAATCAGGCGTTTAAAGATAAAGAATAAAAACAAACTATTTCCTACCAAATATCTTTTCCATAGCCGTTTAGGTTCTAAATAAAGGCGATAAGCCCACTCCAAAGACCAATCACGCGCCCATTTGGGCAGTCTTTTCTCTAAACCTGTATAAGTAAGAAATGCCTGCCCTACACCGAGCATACAAGCATTAATTTTGCCAATGTGCGCCGCCATCCACTTTTCTTGCTTAGGACAGCCTAAGGAAACGAACAGCAAATCAGGTTTTGTATCATTGATTTGCTGAATTACTGCTTGGTCTTCCTCTTCGCTCAAAGGTCTGAAAGGAGGCGAGTAAGTCCCTGCAATACGTAGTTTTGGAAAATCTTGGTGAATTTTCGCTCTAATTTTAGCTAATACGTCTTCGGTAGAGCCGTAAAAATACACTGACTTGTTGCGTTTTTCTGCCTCAGCGAGGAGTGCTGGCATCAAATCCATACCTGCTACACGCTCTTGATTAATTTTATCAAACAGTTTTATGGCTAAGGAAATAGGGCGCCCGTCAGGAGCTACCAAATCTGCTTTATTAACTATCTCGTTAAAGGATTTGTCTTGATATGCTTCAATTACCATGTGAACATTGGCAAAGCAGACATAAGAGGAAAGTTGCTTTTCTGATAAGTCAAAAATAGCATTGATAAAATCGTTGAAACTACCTGTGGAAATAAGAGACCTGATTACTTTTACTTTTTCCATGTTCATACATAAAGCACATAAATTCCGAGCAATTTAAGTATATTTTACAAAATAGTACTCCAATCTATGGATTGATAAACAGATTTGATACCTTCTTCTAAGGAAATTTTATGTTTCCACCCTAAGCTGTGTAACTTACTTACGTCCATCAATTTACGAGGAGTGCCATCTGGTTTTGAAGTGTTAAAATAGATTTCTCCTTCATACCCTACTATTTTTTTTACTAACAAAGCCAAATCTTTAATAGCAATGTCCTCGCCTGTACCGACGTTAAGAAACTGCGCCTCGTTGTAATGTTGCATGAGGAAAAAGCAAGCCTCAGCCAAATCATCTACGTGCAAAAATTCTCTACGAGGAGCGCCTGTTCCCCAAATTTCTACCGAGGGGAGATGATTAATTTTAGCAGTATGAAACTTCCGAATTAAGGCTGGTAAAACGTGAGAGTTTTCTAAGTCGTAGTTGTCATTAGGTCCGTATAAGTTGGTAGGCATCACTGAAATATAATTACAACCATATTGGCTACGATATGCTTCGCACATTTTTATTCCTGCAATTTTGGCAATAGCGTAAGGCTCGTTCGTAGGCTCTAAAAGTCCTGTCAAAAGGTATTCTTCTTTCAGGGGTTGTGGCGCTAATTTTGGGTAGATACAAGAAGAACCCAAAAACATAAGTTTTTTTACGCCGTGTAAATAACTTTCTTGAATCACATTATTTTGAATCATTAAGTTATTATAGATAAACTCTGCTCTGTAAGTATTATTAGCATTAATTCCACCGACTTTTGCCGCTGCCAAAAATATATATTCTGGTTTTTCTTGGTGAAAAAATTGGCGTACAGCCTGCTGGTCTTCTAAGTTTAACTCTTTGGAGGTACGATAAACAATATTTTGATAGCCTTCTTTTTCTAATTTACGCTTAATAGCAGAACCAACCATTCCTTTATGTCCTGCTACATATATTTTAGCATTTTTTTCCATTTTTAAGTAGTTAAAAAAAAACTTGTAACTTTTTATCAAAGATTAAGCTACAAGTTGTACATTTCATTGATTAATATGAATCGTCATGATAGCGGAGTGTAGCATGCCCTCCTGTTTGTAGGTATTTATCTTTTCTAAATAGCTCTACATCAGCCCAAATCATATCATTAACCAAGCCTTTGAGGTCATATTCTGGTTTCCAATTGAGTTTTGTTTTAGCCTTAGTGGGGTCGCCAAGCAGTAAATCTACCTCAGTAGGTCTGAAATAACGCTTGTCCACACCTATTACCTCTTTGCCCACGGGGAGTTGAAAATCAGGGTTAGAACAGCTGACTACATACGCTTTTTCCTCCGCTCCTTTGCCAGTGAACTCTACTTCTATACCCAACTCCTCAAAAGACATTCTTACAAAGTCGCGTATGCGCGTGGTAATACCCGTTGCAATTACATAGTCCTCTGGCTCTGGCTGTTGCAAAATAAGCCACATGGCTTTTACATAGTCTTTTGCATGTCCCCAATCTCTTTGGGCATCAAGATTTCCAAGGAAAATTTTATCTTGTAGCCCTAAGGCAATGCGCGCTACTCCTCTGGTAATCTTACGAGTTACGAAGGTTTCCCCTCTAAGTGGAGATTCATGGTTGAATAGGATACCATTAACCGCATACATATTGTAGGCTTCGCGGTAATTGACTGTAATCCAATAACCATATAATTTGGCTACGGCATACGGAGAACGAGGATAAAAAGGCGTTTTTTCACTTTGAGGTACTTCTTGGACTAAACCGTAAAGTTCAGAAGTAGAGGCTTGATAAATTCTTGTTTTATCAATCATTCCTAAAATTCTCACTGCCTCTAAAATCCTCAAAGTTCCCAAGCCGTCGACATTAGCGGTGTACTCAGGGCTGTCAAAACTCACTTTTACATGGGACATAGCCCCTAAGTTGTAAATCTCATCAGGTTGTACTTCTTGTATGATGCGAATAATGTTGGTAGAATCTGTCAAATCTCCGTAGTGCAATACTACTTTTAAGTCTTTTTCATGAGGGTCTTGGTAGAGGTGGTCTATCCTTTGAGTATTAAATAGAGAGCTTCTACGCTTGATACCATGCACCTGATAACCTTTGGAAACGAGTAGTTCGGTAAGATAAGCTCCATCTTGACCTGTAATGCCAGTGATTAATGCTTTTTTCATTATAATTCGGATATTGTTTTTAATCCTGCAATTTAATTAATAGAAAAAAAATTACAAGTATTCTTACTCAAAATACCTAATAATTTCTTTCTCTATCGATAAATTAGTAAGCGTTTTCTTCTCCTTTAATAACATTCCAAACAGTCAAGAAGATAATTTTAAGGTCAAATAAGATGCTCCATTTCTCCATGTATTTTACATCATATTCTACTCTTTTCTCCATAAGATAATGCTCTTTGGTTTCACCTCTAAAACCGCTTACTTGCGCGTAACCTGTAATGCCCGGTGTTACAAAATGGCGGAATTGATAATTGTTGATGGTTTTAGAATATTCTTCTAATTGCTTCTGCATATTGGGACGGGGTCCTACTACAGACATATCACCAAGAAGTACGTTAAAGAATTGAGGGAGTTCGTCTAAACTTGTTTTTCTAAGGAAAGCTCCTACTCTGGTAATTCTTGAATCTCCTTTGGTCGCTTGCTGTTCGGTTTGCATATTCACTCTCATACTGCGAAACTTGTAGCAGCCGAAAGGCTTATTTTTCCGTCCCGGTCTTTTCTGCACAAAGAAAATAGGTCCAGATGGGTCTTCTATTTTTATACAAAGCGCTATGATAGGAAAAAGCCATGGAAAGATAAGAGAAATGACCATAAAAGAAAAGACAATATCGAATGCTCTTTTTAATATTTGATTTACCTTCGAGCTGAGAGGTTCACGTCGCACACTAATTACCTTTATAAAATCAAACATAAATACATTGACGTTCTCATCTAAGTAATTTTTATTATTCTCATTGACTACTATACGTAAGTAAATAAAATTGGCGTCAGCAAACTTTTGTAATTCATTAATAAATTCAGAAGAAACTTGGTCTAACGCTACGTAAATTTCATCTATATTCTCTTTTTTACAATATACTTGTACATCTTCTATCCCTCCCCTAATTAGATGATTATAAGGATTATTACGCGTTTTTTGGTCAAAAAAGCCCATGAACTTATAACCAAAAGACTTGTAAGAGTTGAAGTAGTTATAAAGCGCAATTCCCGCAGGAGTAGTCCCTAAAACAATGACTTTAGTATCATTAATCCCTGATTGTTTGTAATATTTTACAAAATTGATATATAAAAACCGAAATACAAAAGTTAAACAACTTGCCAAAGCATAAACTGCTACGATATAACCTGCATGAATCCCCGAACTCAAATTCATTACATAAATAACCATGACTAAAAGATGAAATCCATAAGTAAGCATTAAGTCTTTTGCCATAGTATTAACCTGCATAAATCGCTCTATTTGGTAGGCTCGGTTAAAAAGGGTAGAAACTAACCAAGTTGCACAAAATACAGTATAAAAGGCGGAGTGTCTATCGTCAAAGCTAATATCAGGATTTACCAACCAGTAATAAACCAATCTCAATGAAAAGTCTATTAAACAGACATCAATGATGACCAGTAAAAATGCAACAAAATTGAAAGTAGGTAGTAGCTTTTTCATAATTATTCCTATTTTAAGTATGGAATTAACACATGCTCGTTAAAATTTAACTATTTTATGACAAAATTAAGATGTTTTTTTTTATTTGCAAAAAATAGCATAAATTTTTGCAAAATATTTTTTTGAATTTTTTTAATACTTTTTTAAGAAGTATTAGTTGTCAAATAATATAATAGAAAAATTAAATGATGTATAAGTACTTTACAATAAACTATTTAAAGGCTTTTCTTATCTCTTAATTAGAAGCTATTAATTTTTCCTTATTGAACTATTTTAATATTATTATAGGACAAAATTTATATTTTGCCTAATTATGATAATATTGATAAAAAATAAAACAAAAACAAGAAATTGTACTTTTTCAATATTTTTATATGATTTTTATCATTACCCCTAATTTTTGTACGGAAACGGGCTATTGGTGTACGAAAATGAACTAATTTCTTATTTATTGATAGTCTATCATATAAATAAAATATTGTTTATCAAATATTTATATAACTTGGCACGCTATTGGACTATATATTTTCGTCAATTAATTTATGTATGAAACTTTAAAAAACTTAACAAAATGAAAACTGCAAGAAATTTATTTGCTTTTATATTCTTCGTATTTGTAATAAGTGGTAACACTTACGCGCTTAATGGTACTCCTAACGAGGGCTATGAAATAGCCGCTTCTGAGAAATTTGCCTACAGTATTTTCGCTCTCCAATCCTCTATCAAATTCAGATTAAATTTTGATAATGAAGACGGTAGCGATGTAACAGTGAAAATTTTTACTCCTGACGGAAAATTAGCCTACTCAGAAACAATTAAACGTCAAGTGGAACTTCGCAGAAACTACGACTTGTCTGCCCTTGGAAAGGGTATTTATACCGTAGAGGTAATAGACGGCGACTTCAAGGCTTCTCACAAAATAGGGGTAGGCGTATCTGCTCCCCAAGGAGAGTTTAATGCTTACATGTCTAAGTTGAATGAAGGTTCTATAAGAGTTGCTTATCAAAATGCTACTGAGGGATATGCAAGCATTGTTTTGAGAGATGAAAAAGGCAATATCGTATATGATGAGGTAAGTCAAGATGCTCAGTATGCCCGCAAGTTTAATCTTTCCAAACTCAACAAAGGGACTTATACTATGAGTATAACTTCTGGAAAGAAAACAGTAGAGCAAGTATATAGCATTCAGTAGGATATTGATGTAACATAGGTAGGAAGAATAAAGGAGATAAGTATTTGCTTGTCTCCTTTATTTTTATAGATACCTAATCAAAAGTGGTTTTTAAATTTTTCAGGCTTAAACTCTTAGGGTTTGTTATAAAAACCAATTAATTTTGGGTATAATAGAGCCAAGATTTTTTACAACTTGATACAATATCCATGAAGTTAAGAAAATGAAACCTCTACTACTGATTTTTAAAATACTGATTACTTGGCTTTTATCTATTCATGTCCTCTTTGCCCAAGTAAAGCTGGCTTGGCAGGAACGTACTGAAATGTACCAAAATTTGCCAAACTCTATACAAATATTTGAATATCAAGGCAATCTGCCCATTACTAATAGAAAAGTACGTATTATTTTTGCTAAAATTGACTTGAAAGATAAGAGCTTAGAAATCAAAAGTATAGCTTCTCAAGGAGGCAAGGGTTTAGAAGTAGTACCAGAGATAGCACAGAAACATCAAGCTATATTAGCCATCAATGGAGGTTATTTTTCTTTTAAGCCAGATACCACCCAAGGCGGACTCTCTTCTGTAAGTCTGATTGTTTCCGAGAGAAAAACCATTGCTACTAATCAGCTTGCAGTATTGCGAAAAGATGCAAATCACTATACTCACACTTGCTACCCTACGAGAAGTGCTTTTGGATTGAAAAAGCGAAAACCAGATATTGCTTGGGTATATACAGAGAAAGGGAAAAATTATTTTTATCAAAAGCCAAATCCAATTACTGATGATTTTCAACAAACACCTCCTACAAAAAAATTACCCTCTAAACGAAAAAAGTGGAAAGTAACAGAGGCAATGGGAGGCGGACCTGTATTGGTAGAAAACTATCAAAAGCACATTACTGACAAGGAAGAGCTTTTTAGTCAAATAGCAGGTATAAACCCAAGAACAGCAGTAGGTTACACAGACAAGCAAGAACTTATCTTTTTAGTAGTAGATGGCAGACAGGAAATAAGTGAAGGAGTTACTTTTGAGGAATTGGCAGAAATTTTTATCGGCTTAGGCGTAAAAGAAGCGATTAACTTAGATGGTGGGGGTTCTTCTACTTTTTGGGTCAGTGGAAAGGTAATGAATAGCCCGTCTGATAAAACAGGTCTGCGAAAAGTCGGTTCTATCCTCCTTGTAAAGATGAAAAAGTAGTGTTTCTATTCCAACGTACAGATTTAGTCAAGAGTTTAAGCCCAAGCCTTCGCCTTGTGGTACAAATCCATAACATATTTTACCTCTTGGCTTGGAGCGTAAACACGTTCTTTGAGTACAGAGGCTATTTTTTCTTTAAAAGGGAACATTTTGTAATAATCCCAAGTAGTAAAATATTGAACTGTGTCTTCTACGCTTCTTTTCCCTAAAATGATGTCCAAACTGTATGCTTTTGCTTCAAAGTAAGCGCGAAAAGGAGCAGGCAGAGGTAAAGCAAAAAGTAAAAAGAAAAGATAATAAGCACTAAGAGGAAATAGAAAAGCAAGTACAACCAAGACTTGTGGGAAAAGGTATGCTAAAGCAAAGAGAGTGAAAGTAAGACGCTTTGTATCTAATAAGTGTACGGCTTCATGAGCCAAAATTTGCATTGCTTGCCTTGGGTATTGCTCTACAAACTCCTTACTCGTAAAATACACTGTATAACCAATTACTGTGGTATAGTCAGTCATAAAATTAGGGTTGAACCACTTGACTAAGAAAT
>Ga0272446_1002703_pt1 | contig 23644 bp, 19 predicted proteins | sample YNPCB0061_FD_194587 | JGI IMG/M metagenome (GOLD analysis project Ga0272446, IMG submission 194587) | Hot spring microbial mat communities from Yellowstone National Park, WY, United States - YNP-CB-006-1 | ecosystem: Environmental > Aquatic > Thermal springs > Hot (42-90C) > Sediment | place... | reverse complement strand
CGGAAACAAGCCGGTCATGATCCTTCGGCCCGGTCAAATGATCCGCAATGCAAGGATTTTTTCGGGAATCGGCGTACTGGAATCGGGTGTGCTGACATCGATGTTGGATGTGGACATGTTGGCGCAAATCGGGGAACCGTTTACAGAGACGGAAAAGAGGGCGTGAGATTCTACAGGAAGAAAGGCAGCGGGACTTGGTAGGAAGCAGGAAAATTGGTACGCCCGGCTGGACTTGAACCAGCGATCTTCAGCTCCGGAGGCTGACGCCCTATCCCCTGGGCCACGGGCGCATGATTCCAAATGACGGCTTCTTATAAACCAACGGGGAAGCCAAGTCAAGGCTTGTTCCAATGCCTGATTCCTGTATCCGCCATTCCCTGACGGAAACAACCCTCTCATTGGATAGGAGATGCCATGATTTCACAAGACATATCCGTTCGATTGATGGAAGCCCGAGACTTCGATGCCGTTGTCGCCATCGACGAGAAGGTGATGAAATCGGCCCGTCCGGAGTATTACCGAATGAAATTCGAGAAATTGCTCAATTCCCAGGATTGTCTGCCGACATCCCTGGTGGCTGTCAAACCGGATGGAACGGTGGTCGGTTTCATCATGGGGGAATTGTTTATCGGCGAATATGGGATTTTCCAGGAGCAGGCAACCCTCGATACCATCGGTGTGGACCCGGATGCGCAGCAACAGGGTGTCGGTGACCGGTTGATGCGGGAATTTTTGGATCATCTCAAAAGCCTGGGCGTCCAAAAGGTCAACACCCTCGTGGCCTGGAACGATGACAAAATGATCCATTTCTTCAGCTCGAAGGGATTCTCACCGTCCCAAACCATCAACCTGGAGAAAAAGCTGTAGGGACCTTCCGAATCGCTTATTTTTCAATGCCCTTGCGGGCTGGGACCCCCTTTTCGTAATAATGCTTGATGCATTTCATTTCGGTAACCAGATCCGCAGCCTCGACAATGTCCGGATGTGCGCCTCTTCCGGTCAGAACGAGTTCCACCTCATCCGGTTTTTGCCGGATGAGGGCCAACAGGCGTTCTACGGGAATGATGCCGCATGACGTAGCTACGTTGGCCTCATCGATGATGAACACATCCGCTTCTCCGGCGGCCATTAACGCCTCAGCCCTGGACAATCCTTCGGATGCGGCGCGGATGTCTTCTTCAGAGGGCTTTCCCATGACGAATTTTCCGGTTCCAAATTGCTCCATCCGGATAAGGCCCCCGAACCGTTCCATCGATGAAACTTCACTGTAATCCCCTTTTTTCATCAGCTGGCCGATCCATACCCGAAGCCCCGATCCGGCCGCTCGAAGGGCCAGCCCCAGAGCGGCCGTTGTTTTTCCTTTTCCATCTCCTGTGTACACCTGTACGTATCCCTTCATGGATATCCTTTCGAGATGTTGACGACGCTTATTTTATCGAAGCCTGTCCTGCCCGTTTGTTGCGCAGGATTTCAGGCCATCCTTTTCTGGACCGGCTTCATATCAAAATATTTGCGGCTTGAAAATGGGAAATGCCTGAATGTCTTTGGGGAGATACAAGATAGGCTTGAAAGCTTCATGGAAAGAAGGCTATGATGAACAATCACTCGACAAAAATGATCCATGACAACGGGTTTTCGCCGCCCCCCCGGCCATGAACATGCCGTGGCGGGATCGGGCGGATGGGGCATGGTTGTCGCCACCCCGGAAGATCGGCCCGTCGTGGCTGGTTCAGGTGCACCGGATCTGTTTGGCGAAGCCGAAAACGAACTCATGTGCCGGGCCTCGTAAGGCTGGACAATGGCCACACCCGCTCCGAGGAGGCCATCGGTATTCGACATGCAGTCTTACACGATGCATGCCGAAGGAACTTCATTTGTCCAGCCCAACGAGGCCCGGCACATTCAAACAGGCGTTTCCGGCATTCGCCAAAAGACCCGTTGCACCTTCCCCGCCAGAGACGAACATCTCGCTGGGGTGCCTGACACTGGAGCCCGTCGCGCCCTCTCCGCCAACAGGGGGTCTCACGCAGGGGCGGAGCGCATTTTCAGGAAAAAATGTTCATGGCGATGGGTTTTCGCCGCTCCTGGGAATATAAATCGGCCGGATAGCACTGCCCACTGCCGACTACTCAATGAGGATTCTCCTGAACGCCATTTGACGATCCGATATTTCATGCCGGATGGAAAGGACATCCGCCGATGCTACTCGATCTTCTGCACAACGCTGCCCTGCTGGTCGCCCTGTCCGCTCTTTATGGTGTGTTCGTCCGGTTTCGAAAGACTGATCATTCCTATCACAAAATGCTTTCGGGGGTGTTTTTCGGCCTGATTGCCGTGATCGGGATGAATTTTCCGGTTCGGCTCGAATCCGGGGTCATCTTTGACGGCAGATCCATCGTACTCACGCTGGCTGGACTTTTCGGAGGGGGAACGGCCTCGATGACGGCGATTGCGATCGCAGGCGCCTATCGGGCCTATGTCGGAGGGGCGGGCGTGTGGGCCGGGCTTGCCACCATTGTCTGCTGTACCCTGATCGGGCTTGCCTTTCGAAGGAGATCCCGGAACCGTCCGGAAACCATTCCCCTGCTTCATTTCTTCGGGATCGGTCTCGTGTCCCATTTGGCCATGCTGGCCTGTCAGCTGTTGATCCTCCCTTGGCCGAGGGGGCTGCATATCCTGGAGACCATCTGGCTTCCCGTGCTGATTGTTTTCCCGGCGGCAACCGCATTGATGGCGATCTTCTTCTCTTCAGAGGAACGACGCATCCAGACGGAAGAACACCTTACCCGGTCGGAGGGACGGTTTCGCTTGGCCTTTTTGACAAGCCCCGATTCCATCAACATCAATCGGCTCTCCGATGGCATGTACATCGACGTCAACGAAGGCTTTTGCCACATTACCGGCTATCGGCGGGAGGAAGTCATCGGCAAAAGCTCTCTTGAAATCGACATCTGGGCCGATCCGGAAGATCGAAAGCGCCTGGTCGAAGGGCTTCTGCGGGACGGAGTCGTGCGCAATCTCGAGGCAATGTTTCGAATGAAGGACGGCCGTCAACTGGCTGGATTGATGTCCGCCGCAGTCATTGAGTTGGATGGGGTGCCTCATATCCTTTCGATCACCCGCGACATCAGCGACCGAAAGCGGCTCGAAAACGAACTGCGTGAAAGCGAGCAGCGCTACAGGACTTTGTTCGAGGACCATTCGGCCGTCGAACTTTTGATCGATCCGGAAACCGGTCGCATCGTGGACGCCAACCACGCTGCGGTGAGCTACTATGGCTGGAGCCGGGAGCAGTTGACCGGCATGGCCATCCATGAGATCAACACGCTCACCCCCGAAGAGGTTCGAGAGGAAATGGAGAACGCCCGCAAGCGACGACGAAACCATTTTCAATTCAAACATCGGCGTGCGGACGGATCCGTGAGTGATGTCAGGGTGTTCAGCAGTCCCATCGAAATCGGGGGAAAACGCTATTTGCATTCCATCGTGCTGGATATCAGCAATGAAAAACGGCTCGAGGCCCAGCTGATTCAGGCCCAGAAGATGGAATCCGTCGGTCAGCTGGCCGGAGGGGTCGCCCATGATTTCAATAACCTGCTTCAGGTCATGAACGGGTATGCGGAAATTCTGGTGGCCAAATATGGATCGGAGCACGAGATCGGCCGATATGTCGAGAAAATCCTCGAGGCTGGAAACAAAGCCTCCCGATTGGTGCAGCAGTTGCTCGCATTCAGCAGACGGCAGCTCATGCGGCCGGAAGCGCTCAACCTCAATGAGGTCATCGAAGCCGACCTGAAAATGCTGCATCGGGTCATCGGCGAACACATCGATATCCGCTTTGTCGGTGGGCACAAACTCGGCACCGTTTATGCCGACAGGACCATGATGGAGCAGGTCTTGATCAATTTGTGCGTCAATGCCCGGGATGCCATGCCCGAAGGAGGGGAAATCGTCATCGAAACGGAAAATGTTTTCATCGACGAACGCTATTGTGAACACCACCCATGGGCCCGGATCGGCCGTTATGTGCTCATCAGTGTTACGGACTCGGGATGTGGAATGTCGCCTGAGGTGATGGAACACATTTTCGAGCCGTTTTTCACGACCAAGGAAACCGGAAAGGGAACCGGACTTGGGCTGTCCACGACCTACGGCATCGTCAAGCAGCACGAAGGCATGATCCATGTCTACAGCGAGGAAGGCAAGGGAACGACCTTCAAGATCTATCTGCCGGTTTCGGAAAGGTCTGCGGCAGATGTCGGCAACAAGATTCAGACGCCCGCTCCGTTAGGTCATGAGACGATTCTGGTGGTGGAAGACAGCGAAGAAGTCCGGCATCTGGCCAGAGAGATTCTGGAACGGGCCGGTTATCGGGTGATCGAGGCCAGGGACGGGCAGGAAGCGATCGAGATGATCGAAAGCGGGGCGGCGGACGATGCGGCAGCCTATTTGCTGGATGTCGTCATGCCGAAAATGAGCGGCTGGGATGTATACAAACACCTTTGCAGTCTCAAGCCCGGATGCCGGGTCCTGTTCATGAGCGGATACAGCGAGAACGCGGTTCACACGAACTATGTCCTGAAAAGTGGATGCCATCTGGTACAAAAGCCGTTTTCCCGAGAAAGCCTGTTGAAGGAGTTGCGACAGGTGATCGATCAGGGGTGAGGAAAAGGGATGGATCGGACGTTGTCGGAATGTGTCAAGCCTGATGAATCCGTGAGGAGTGCTTACCTGATCGAACGTAGGTGTGCGGTACGGATGCTTTCATCCATGTTGCCGGATTTCTGCCACGGCCGCAAATGACGGATTCAGGTGGTTGTCGACTCCATTCGTTCTTGAAGAGACCGTGAGAAAGGGTGGGATGATGGGATCAATGGAAGAGCAGGTGTTGAAAACGGCCAAGGAAATCGTCGTGAAATTTATCGAAACGGGCAGAGTCTCGCCATCCGGATTTCCGGAAGCCTTTCGAAGTGTCTACCAGGCAGTTTATGATACGGTAGTGGGTGTCAAGGCAGGGTCTTGCGAGGAACATCCGGAGGCAAAATGAGATGAGGGCCCGTTGTCACTGATTGCCGAAGCCGTTGGTCTCACCGCAATCGGGACAGTACCAGGTGATACCGTTGCAGGAGAGCCATCGAACCCATTCGTTCATGCAGTTCTGGCAAATGGCAAACCCGCACTTGCGGCACTTCCAGCAGAACCGATATGACTTTCTGCAACAATGGCATTCGGTTTCGGTCTGCATGCGTCTGTTTCGACGGGAACCGGCGTTGGGATCTCGAGCCGACATCTTCCTCTCCTTTGATGATCATGGGAATGGGCGAGTTGAGTTGATTTGAACCATTTGATTATATTATAAAAAAGAACTGCGAGAAGTCAATGGCATTGGATCAAGAGACCGATACGGCACATATACCGAAAGAACCCCGCATCTTGATCTCCACTCGGACGCTTGTCTTGTTGCGAAGATGTTTCCAGACGTTCTTTCTGCTGTATTTCCTGTTCCTGCTCGTTCAGACCAGGCTGTCCACGGACATCCTCATCGATTATTCGATGGCGCTCGAAGGCTTCCGGCCGTTTGTCATCGATCGTTCGGTCGATTTCTTCTTTCGGATCGATCCACTGCTTCGGCTGACAACCCTTGTGGGGGGGACGCTTTGGTGGACCGGTATTGCCTGGGGTGCAGGGCTCGTCCTTCTGACGATTTTGTTGGGCCGGGTCTTCTGCGGATTCATCTGTCCGTTCGGGTCGCTTCACCAGCTCGCATCTCTTGGCGTACGAGCTCGTCACCCCTCGAATGCGCACTTCTCTGTGCATTTGCTGAAATATGCCGTTCTTTCCGCTGTCGTTGTTTCGGCGCTGTTGGGGCTCCAGCTTTCCGGTGTGCTGGATCCACTCTGTTTGCTCTTTCGGTCTCTTGCTCTGGCCGTTTTTCCCGGGATCGGCATTCTTCTGAAGACCGGCTTCGACGCACTGGCGGCCAGCGACATCAAATGGCTGAACTGGATCAGCTATGCTGCCGAAATGGTTGTCTCACCCATTTTCGGATACGGCTATCCCGGTTATCAGACAGCCGGATTCATCGGCATCTTGTGGGGTACCCTTTTGGGAATCAACCGGTTTTCACCGAGGTTCTGGTGCCGGGTGCTCTGCCCGTTGGGCGCAATGTTGGGACTGTTTTCCAGGTGGGCGCCGCTGCGGCTTGTAACGAATCCAGGGCGTTGTACCTCCTGCGGGCTCTGTCGGTTGGGGTGTCCGGCTTCGGCCCGATCGGTTTCGTCTCCGGATGTCTGTGATCCGAGCGAATGCCTTCTATGCCTTCGCTGTGCGCGCATCTGTCCGCAGGAGGCCATTTCCCTCCGTTTCGTACCGATGTCTTCGTCGATCCCGTTTGCGCCGAAGCGACGGGTGCTGCTTTCCGGGCTGGCTTCGGGCGTGCTCCTTCCGGTGCTGAGCCGAGCCGACGGGCGGCTGTTTTCAGCATCCGATCCGAAGTTGATTCGGCCTCCAGGGGCGCTGAATGAAATCGACTTTCTGGCCGTATGTGCCCGGTGCGGTCTCTGCATGAAGGCATGCCCGACCAACGCGATTCAGCCGGCATTCGGCGAAGCGGGATGGAGCGGATTTTGGACGCCCGTCGTCGTTCCGAAGTATGGATATTGTGAGCTGGCCTGCACCCTGTGTTCTCAGATTTGCCCGACCGGGGCGATTCGACCGATCAGCTCCGAAGAAAAGAAACGCACGCCGATCCGAATCGGTTCGGCTGCAGTCGATCGGGGGCGGTGTCTGCCCTGGTCCGGAAACGGTTCCTGCATCGTTTGTGAAGAGGTTTGCCCGACTTCTCCCAAGGCCATTGTCTTCGAGACGATCGACATTCGGGATGCAGGAGGATCGCAGGTGTCCCTCAAGCTTCCGAAGGTGTTGCTCCAACATTGTGTGGGATGCGGCATTTGCGAAAACAAATGTCCTGTTTCCGGAATGGCCGCGATTCGGGTGATTGCAGCCGGAGAAACGCGTAACCCGCTTCACCGGCTGCTTCTGTAGAGTTTCGGTCAAAAGGTCACGATCATCGTCCGAAACAGGAAACTTCGAACAAGGGGGGACCTGGGGGATTGGATCGGCACGTCCGTCGCCACCCCCGGCGATGAAAATCGGCTGTAAAACACTGCCGACTGTCGACGATTTTCACGATCATGGCCATCACCCTAGAACTCCGGCATAAGAGAACCCATTTCGCATGAGAACGACCCGAGGATTTTTCTTTTATCTCCTATCATCGATTTTTCTGCTGTTGAGCGGGGCCTTCGGATATATGCTCATCGAAGGATGGGATTTCATCGATGCCATCTACATGACCATTATCACGCTGGCCACCATTGGATACGGCGAAGTGCATACGCTGAGCCGGGTCGGTAGGATCTATACGATAGGCTTCATCCTGATCGGTGTCGGTTTCGTCGGATATATGTGGGCTGCAGTCATTCAATTCTTGGTGGAAGGGCGCATTCGCACGGTACTGGGGAGAAGACGATTGGACCGAAAAATCGAAAAACTAAAGAATCATTTCATTGTCTGTGGGTACGGCAGGATCGGGAAGGTTCTCTGCGCCCACTTGAAGCACGAAGGGGTGCCGATGGTCGTCATCGAAAAGGATGAGTCTCAGCTGTCCGCTCTCGAAGACAGCCAACTGACCTTCATGATTGCTGACTCCTCGAATGAGGATGTCCTGACCAAGGTCGGTATTCATCGGGCGAGAGGATTGATTGCAGCCCTCGGAACGGATGTGGACAACGTGTTTTTGGTGCTTACGGCGAGGCAGCTTCGACCTGATCTATACATCATGGCGCGGGGGTCCTACGCCGAGAGCCGATCCAAGCTGAAGGCGGCAGGTGCATCCGTCGTCGTCTCTCCTTATGAAATCGGGGCTGTCAGCATGGCCCAGCGCATCCTGAGGCCGACCGTCACCAATTTCCTGGATTTCGCCCTGACCTACAAACGAAAAGACATTCAGATGGAGGAGATTCCCGTAAGCCCCAACAGCCGCTATGTGGATTTGACGCTGAAGGACTCCCGGATCCGGCAGGAGATGAACCTGATCCTCATTGCCATCAAACAGAACGATGGAACCATGATGTTCAATCCATCCTTCGAAACAAAGCTCGAAGCGGGTACAACCGTGATTGCCGTGGGGCATCCCGAAAATCTCGCCCGACTCGGCAAGGCCTTGAACCCCGATCAGGTCGATATGGATTGAATGCAGGGGAATGACAATGAAACGATTGATCGCGCTGACCGTTTTTGCTGTGGCAGGGAGTATGCTGATATGGGCCGCCGGAGGAAGATGCGACACCCTGCCCAACGACATCGAATGGCAGACGAATACGACCGACCCCGTGTTCGCATCTCCGGAAGCCGTCAAGGGCGGAACCTTACACCTGGCGCTGCTCTCCTTTCCAATGACGTTTCGGACCGTCGGTCCTGATTCGAACGGCAGCTTCCGAAGCGCCATTCTCGACAACCAGCTTGCCCTGATCGATATCCATCCGAATACCCTGAACGTCGTTCCACAGCTGGCCACGCACTGGGCTTACGGGAAAGACAAGAAAACCATGTACTTCAAGCTTCATCCGAACGCCCGGTGGTCGGACGGAGAGCCTGTAACGGCGGGCGATTACGTCTTCACCCTCGAATTCATGCGATCCCCGCATATCGTTGCCCCCTGGTACAACGATTATTACACACACGAAATCGACCGGGTCATCGTCTATGACGAACACACCATCGCCGTGGTCGCCACCAAACCCGGACCTGATCTTCATCTCAAGCTCGGGATCAGCCCTACTCCCAGGCACTACTACGGCACCCTCGAAAAAGATTTTACGGCAAAGTACAATTGGAAAATCGTGCCCAACACCGGCCCATACCAGATCGAGGCGTTTCAAACCGGAAAGATGATCCGGTTCAAACGCAAGAAGGACTGGTGGGCGCAGGACCTGCCTTATTTCCGCAACCGGTTCAATGTGGATCGGGTCGTGTTCACCGTCGTCCGGGATTACAACATGCAATGGGAATATTTCAAGAAGGCTCGCTTCGATGTCTTCAATTTGACCATTCCCAAATACTGGCACGATCGGACGAAGATCGACATTTTTCAGAATGGATATGTGAACCGCTACTGGTTCTACAACGACACCCCGCAGTCGGCCATGGGACTGTGGCTGAATCAAGATCGGGAATTGTTTAGGGACAGGCGGCTTCGGTATGCCTTCGCGCATGCCATGAATGTCGAAAAAGTGATCCAGGAAGTGCTCCGGGGAGATTACGAGCGGCTGGAGCAGGGGTTCATGGGCTATGGTCCTTACACCGATCCGACGATTCGGGCCAGGCGTTACGATATTTCGGCCGTGGAAGCCTTGATGAAGGACGCAGGCTGGACGAGGGGAACGGACGGCATCTGGCAGAAAGATGGAAAGCGGTTTTCGGTGGAAGTGACCTATAGTCACGAGGAACATGCCCCAAGACTGGTGGTTCTTAAGGAAGAGGCCAAGAAGGCAGGAATTGAATTGAACCTGCAACAGCTCGATCCGGCGGCCGCATTCAAGAAGTTTCTGGAAAAGAACCACGATGTCGCATGGATGGGGTGGAGCACTTCCCTTCGACCTCAGTATTGGGAGCATTTTCATTCGGCCAATGCGCACAAACCCCAGACGAACAACATCACGAACACGGACGATCCGGAAATGGATCGACTGATCGAAGCCTATCGGGAATCTCTCGATGAACGGGAGCGGATGGCGCTTTCGAAACAGATTCAAAGAAAGATTCACGAAATCGGCTGTTTCGTCCCGACCTTCATGGTGCCTTACGTGCGGGAGGCTGCCTGGAGGTGGTGGCGGCTTCCTGAGCCTATCGGCACACGGAGCTCCGGCAGTCTCTTCGATCCGTTCGGCAGCTCGAGCGGCGGTCTGTTTTGGTTCGATCGGGAGCGATATGAAGCCACGCGAGAGGCCATGAAACAGGGGAAGAGGCTGGATCCTGTCGTCGTGGTGGATAGAACCTATCGGGCGGTTCCGTGAAGATAGTCGGCAGTGGGCAGTGGGCAGTGGGCAATGGAATTTGGCCCATTTTCATTTCCGGAGCCGGCGACGACCATACCACATCCATTCCCTCGCCTTTATGGTTTTCCCTTGACCAATCGGATGGAATGCTTAAGGTCTATCTATTCCTCACTTTCCAAAAATTTAGATTGACTTTTTGGGTTTCCTAACATAGATATAAAAAATTTTTCGATTGTGGGCTCTATCCGGAAAGGGCGGCTGCTATCCATGGTGATCCCCAAGGAGAAGGTTGCACAGATCCGTCAGTCGGTGGATATCGTCGATCTCATATCCGAATCGGTTCTGCTCCGGAAGACAGGCAAATCATTCATCGGGCTTTGTCCGTTTCACGCCGAAAAAACTCCCTCGTTTACCGTTTCTCCCGACAAACAAATCTATCATTGCTTTGGCTGCGGTGAAGGCGGCGACGCCATTGCATTCGTGATGAAACATGAGGGGGTATCGTTCGCGGATGCCGTTCGCATGCTGGCCAGAAAATGCGGCATCGATATCGAGCCGAAGGCCGGACGCAACCATCCGGGGAGCGATTTACGGGATGCTCTATTGGAAGTGAATCGGATGGCGGCTGAGTACTATGCCGTCGTCTTGCAAAGAGAGGAAAGCGCTTCGGCCGTCAGAAAATATATCGAGAATCGAGGACTTTCCTGGAAAACGGTCGAGGCCTTTCAACTGGGGTATGCGCCCGATCGCTGGGATGCACTCGTCAACCGGTTGCGACGATGCAACATCGATCCTGCAATTGCCGAAAAAGCCGGGTTGATCGTCCGCAGGGATCAAAAGCCGGGGTATTATGATCGGTTTCGAAACCGCTTGATGTTCCCCATTCGGGATGCCCACCGCCAGGTGATTGCATTCGGCGGCCGGGTGCTGGACGACAGTAAACCGAAATACCTCAATTCTCCCGAATCGCTCGTTTATCAGAAGTCTCGTCATTTGTACGGCATCGACAAGGCCCGAAACGCTTGCCGAAAAACCGGAGAAGTCTACGTCACGGAAGGATATCTGGATTTGATCGCCATGCATGGGCATGGTTTCGAAAATGCCGTGGCGACGTTGGGAACGGCCATGACGGTGGAGCATATCCGATTGCTCAAGGGTATGGCCGAACGAATCGTTCTGATGTTCGATTCGGATGAAGCCGGTTTGAAGGCGGCCATGCGGTGTATCGAGCTGTTCAAGTCCGAAAAGCGGCTTGATGACATCCGAATTTTGGTGCTGCCGGAAGGTCACGATCCGGATTCCTTTCTGCGGAAATTCGGAGCGGCTGACATGATGGAACACATAAAGGCTTCGCTGGGGGTGTTTTCCTTTCTCATCGAAACCGCCGTTCGGCAACATGGATTGGGGTCGAGTGGAAAGATCCGGGTCATCGAGTCCCTCATCGAGCCCATTGCGGCCATCGAGGCTGTCGACAGCCTGAGCCGGTTTGCCGCCATACGGGAGCTTGCCGAAAGAACGGGAATTTCGGAAGCGGCCATTCAGGAGCGCATCCGTCAGACAAATGTCAAGGCAGGGCCGAAGCAGCCTTCGTCGTCGACAACCACCCCATCCGAAATCAATCGGTTGGAGCGATCTCTGGTGATGATGCTGTTGCATTTTCCCAAAACCATTCCCACCTTCAGAAACAGCCCCTGGTGGGGAAACCTGGAAGATCCCATGCTCAACCACCTGGTCCTGCGGGTATGTGAATGCTATGGCAATGGTACGGCTCCGAAACCGATCGGCGAGGTGGTGGCCGCCCTGATTGAGGAAGCGGAAACGCCGGAAGAAAAAAGCATCGTCACGGAATTGTCGATGAGCACCGATACCTGGAACGAGGCGGCATGCAAGAGGCTTCTGGCGCAATATAGCCTGCGCAGAAGACACGACGTGCACGCCGTCTGGAAACAAAAGATTCGATTTGCAGAACAGACACAGGACACCGATGCCCTTCAGAAATTGATGGAAGAAGCACAGTCCGCCTTTAGAGCGACAGGAGGGATGGATCCATGACCAAAGCATCCAGCGGCAAGCGAAAACCGGAAAACAAGCCCACCGGCAAGGCGCTCAAGGACTTGTTCGCCAAAGGAAGAGAAACGGGTTCCGTGACATATGACGAGATCAACCGGGCCCTTCCGGATTCCATCATAGCGCACGACCAATTGGACGAAACCCTAATGATGTTCGAAAATCGCAAGATCAATATCCTCGAAGACAAAGCCCGTAGCGATTCCGATGAGATGGGCTCCGTGCCGTCGGAGCCCAAGGATGCAGGCATTGCGGATTTCGGTTCCGTTACCGATCCGGTGAAGATGTACCTGCGTGAAATGGGCATGGTCACCTTGCTCAGCCGGGAAGGGGAAGTGGAGATCGCCAAACAGATCGAGGAAGGGGAGCAGGAGGTGCTGAAGGCGCTTCTTCAGACCCTGACGGCGGTCGACAGCATCCTGATGCTGGGAAGCTACATTCAGGAAGGAGTTCTCCGGCCGAAATACGTTCTCAAGGACATCGACGAAGGGGATACGTATGTCGATGAAGTGGTTCAGACGGAAAAATTCCTGAAGACCATCGACCAAATTCGTGAAATCCACCGGGAGAACACCGAATACAGACAGACCATCGCCAAGGGGAATATTCCCGCTGCAGAGGTGCAGGCGCTCAAGCGCCGGATCGCCCGTCGCAACGTCAAGATTTTCGAGCTGCTGAAGGAATGGCGTCTTGAAACCAATGTCGTCGACAAGATCGAGAAGGCCATCCGGGATCAGATCGACTGGCTGGAGACCATGCACCGCATGGTTGCCGCCGTCGCCGGTGCTCTCCGGGTGGGTGTGCCGCAACTGGTCGAATGGCTTGCCGATGTGGAGATTTGGCGTGCCGAGCTCGGCAAGCGGACGTCGCTTTCCCCCGTCGAAAGCGATCGGTTGTACGAAGAGCTCAAGCGCATGGTGGAAGGCATTCGGGAGAAGGAAGAGACCATCCATGCGACTGCGCCGCAGCTCAAGCACATCATGGCCGAAGTGGACGAGGGGCGGCACAAGGCCAAGGAAGCCAAAAGCGAACTGACCAAGGCGAATTTGCGTCTGGTGGTCAGCATTGCCAAAAAATACACCAACCGAGGGCTTCAGTTTCTGGATTTGATTCAGGAAGGCAACATCGGGCTGATGAAGGCCGTCGACAAATTCGAATACCGTCGGGGCTATAAATTCAGCACGTACGCCACCTGGTGGATTCGACAGGCCATTACACGCGCCATAGCGGATCAGGCGAGGACGATCCGCATACCCGTTCACATGATCGAAACCATCAACAAGCTGATTCGCACCTCCCGATACCTGGTTCAGGAGCTGGGTCGGGAACCCAGGCCCGAAGAAATCGCCGAAAAGATGGAAATTCCGCTCGACAAGGTTCGCAAGGTGCTCAAGATCGCCCGGGAGCCCATTTCCCTCGAAACCCCGATCGGGGAGGAAGAAGACAGCCATCTCGGGGATTTCATCGAGGACAAGAAGTTCATGCTGCCTTCCGATGCGGCGGTCAGCATGAACCTGGCGGAGCAGACGCGCAAAGTGCTGGCGACCTTGACCCCGCGGGAAGAGAAGGTGCTTCGCATGCGTTTCGGCATCGGGGAAAAGGCCGACCATACCCTCGAGGAGGTCGGACAGGACTTTGCCGTGACACGGGAACGAATCCGACAGATCGAAGCCAAGGCTCTGCGCAAATTGCGGCATCCAACGCGCAGCAAACGTCTGAAGAGTTTCATCGAGTCCTGAGGGAGCTCCCGGGGGGCGGCTTGACAAAGCCCCCCCATGCGGGTAGACTGCCTGCAGACGATATGCGGATGGATACATTGCAGGACGCCGTAACCATGCACGGGCACCACCCGAGCCGATTGTGCCATACGAATTTCTGCGGGCCCATAGCTCAGCTGGAAGAGCCACCGGCTCATAACCGGTCGGTCCCTGGTTCGAACCCAGGTGGGCCCATCCCGCAATCCGAAGACAAGGCGTGGATCATCTCCACGCCTTCTTTTATTCTCGTGTCGGCACCGATATTGCCGATCGCCGATATGGCCGTTTGACATGACGACTGTCTCAGACATTCTTGCCGTTCTCCATCGAATGGCTCCGCCGAAACTCGCTGAATCATGGGATTCGATCGGCCTGCAGATCGGGGATCCGGCAGCCGAGGTCCGGAACGTTCTGGTCGCACTCGATCCGCTCGAAAGCGTCATCACGGAAGCCTGCTCCAGGAATTCCGATCTGCTCGTCACCCACCACCCGCTGCTCTTTAAACCCGCGTCCGTCATCGACTTTTCCACCCCTCTGGGTCGCATCCTGCGTCAGGCATCTATGCATCGACTGGCCGTCTGTTGCGCTCACACGAATTTGGACAAAGCCGTCGGAGGCACCAACGATGTGTTGGCTTCGGTTCTCGGGCTCGAACAGCTTCAGGTGATGGTAGACCCTGAGGCGGAACAACGATTCAAGGTGGTGGTCTTCGTTCCCGAAACCCACGAAAACGCCTTTCTGGATGCGGTTCTTGCCAGCGGGATCGGAGGACGAATCGGTTCCTATCGGGGATGTTCCTTTCGGGTCAGGGGGAAAGGGACGTTCGAACCCCTCGATTCGGCCAGGCCTTTTGTGGGATCGATCGGGCAGCGGAGCGAAGTCGAGGAAGTGCGTATCGAAATCGTTGTCGATGCAACGCATCTTGCCGATCTCCTATCGGTCATGCGCATGCACCACCCCTATGAAACCATGGCCTATGACGTCTATCCGCTTCAGGCCGAGGTATCCGGGGCCGGAATGGGGCGGGTGGGTCGGCTGCCGGTTGAAATGCCGCTCGAAACCTTTGCTCGACAGCTTCAGGATCGGATGCAGTTGAAAGGACTTCACGTTGTCGGTGATCCACAGATGCCGGTTCGGCGGGTTGCCGTCTGTACAGGAAGCGGTTCGAGTTTGGTGCGGCGTTTTTTGCGATTGGATGCCGATGTGTTCGTCAGCGGCGATCTGCATTACCACGACGCCCGGGATGCCGAACATGCGGGAAAAGGCCTCATCGACATCGGTCATTTCGCCTCCGAACACCTGATCGTTCCGGATCTGGCCCGGCGCCTCGGGGAAGCTCTGGCGGATCGGGGCATTCGGGTGGAAGCCTGTATGATCGAGAAGGACCCATTCCGGTGGATCGGTGCCGAACCGGCGTAGAGAGAACCCATGTATGGCGACGATTCGTTCGCCTGAAATCCATAACGAAACGGACAACGATTCATGAAAGAGCAGATTGAAACGCTCGTAGCCATCCAACGGCTCGAAGCGGAAAGTGCGGAAATTCAGCATCAGCTCAACGAGGCATCCAAACGGATCGAGGAAATCACCGAAGCCCTTCGGGAGAAACAGCAGGATGTGCAAAACCGGGCACAGATCATCTCCGGATGGAAGGCTTCGTATCAGGACTTCGATTTGACCTTTAAGTCGAATCAAGATCTCATTCATCGAAGCCAGGAACGGCTGAAAACGGTCAAGACCAATCGGGAATACCAGGCTTTGTTGAAGGAAGTCGAGGAATTGAAGAAGCAGAACGCCCGCATCGAAGACGAAATGTTGAAGCTCATGAGCGACATCGAAAGCGGGGAAGCCGAACTTGCCGAAAGAGAGGCGGAGATTGGGCAGCTTGCAGCTTCCATCGAAGCGGAAACTGCAGCCGTCGAGCAGTCGACTGCCTCACAACGGCTTCGGCTCCAGGAACTGGAAGCCGAAAAATCCCGGTTTGCCGTCCAGACGGACCCGAGCCTGTTCAAACTCTTCAAACGCGTTCGCTCCATCCACAGCAGGGGAAATGCCGTCGTTCAGGTGGTCGATGCCGTATGCAACGGATGTCATATGAACATTCCGTTTCAACTCTACAACGAGTTGCAGCGATGCGACAGCATCAAACTGTGTCCGAATTGCCAGCGGATCATTTATTGGCAGCAGCAAGGGGAGTAGGTCGTCAGGTCAACGTAGGGCAGACGGTCGCTGGAACCCGTCGAGGGTTCTGGAGGAAAGTCCGAACACCGCAGGGCAGGGTGCTCCATAACGTGGAGTCGTGGCAACGCGAAGGAAAGTGCAACAGAAAAGATACCGCCTGCCCGAACCTCTTTCGAGAGGCGAGGGCCGGTAAGGGTGAAATGGTGCGGTAAGAGCGCACCAGTCTTCCGGGTGACCGGAGGGCTTGGCAAACCCCACCCGGTGCAAGACCAAATAAGGAAGCGTCCGAGGGCTGCCCGTCCGAGCTTCCGGGTAGGTCGCTTGAGGTGCCGGGCAACCGGCATCCCAGAGGAATGACCGTCGTTCCGCTCCGGGTAACCGGTGCGGAAAACAGAATTCGGCTTATGAACTGCGTTGGCCTGAAACCGCATTGTCTCGGGCGATCGATCGCCCGAGACAATGGTTCTTCAAACGTTTCGGAAAGGATCGTACGATGTTGCTGATCGAAGAACTCGGGGTGGAAGTCGGTGGAAAACCCATCCTGAAAAACGTCAATATGCATATTCCGGAAGGGGAAACCCATGTGCTGTTTGGTCCGAACGGTTCCGGAAAGACCAGCCTCATGATGACCTTGATGGGATTTTCCGGATATCAGGTGACGCACGGCAAGATCACCTTCAAGGGGGTGGATATCACCCACATGCCCATTCATGAGCGGGCCAAGATGGGAATCGGCATATCCTTCCAGCGACCGCCCACGATCCATGGCCTGAAAACTCGGGACATGGTCCGGCTGTGTGCAGGGAACAAAACGGTGGATGTCGAGGCACTGGCCGCACAGGTCAACTGTACCGAATTTCTGGACCGGGACGTGAACCACAACCTTTCCGGAGGGGAGATCAAGCGCTCCGAGCTGCTGCAGCTTCTGGCGCAAGAGCCGGATTTGGTCTTGCTGGACGAACCGGAATCCGGGGTCGATCTCGAAAACATCGTCATGTTGGGCGAAACCATCAATGTCCTGCTGAAACGAGGGATCAAACGTCCCATGAGTCGACCGCACCGGGAAGTCGTGCAGGACCGCTCCAAATCGGCCCTGGTCATTACCCATACCGGGCATATTTTGGACTACATCAGCTCGGACAAAGGCCAGGTGTTGTACAACGGGGTGCTGTGCTGCTCGAGAAATGCGCGCGAAATCCTCAAGTGGATTCGCGAATACGGTTATGAGGAGTGTGTGCGATGCACGATGTGAACGAAAAACTCAAGGAACAGCTCGATCGTTACGTCATCGAGAGCGACGATCATCCCTATATCGAACGACTGAACGAACTCGAACGTCAAGACGCCGAAAAATTTCTCCATGTGGGTGTCGATCCGGAAGAACAGATCCGATCGGGTTCCTTCATTCAAAAGGATCGATCGGTCATTCACTGCAAGAGCTGCCAGCCCGGGGTCGAAATCATGGGAATCAGCCAGGCCCTGGCCACGCATGACTGGCTGAAGGACTATCTGTGGAAAAACGTGTCTTCGGATACCGACATGTTCACGGACCGTGTCCGTAAGGCGCCCCACGAAGGCTATTTCATTCGGGCGCTTCCCGGAGCCAAGGTGATGCATCCCGTTCAGGCCTGCCTGTACATCGCCAAGAACAACTTTTCCCAGCATGTGCACAACATCGTCATTGCGGAAGAAGGCTCCGAGCTGCATATCATCACCGGCTGTGCGACGGCACCCCATCTTGTGTCCGGCCTTCACGTGGGGGTGTCGGAATTTTTCATCAAGAAAGGCGCCAAGCTCATCTTCACGATGATTCATGAATGGGGCGAACAGGTGAACGTTCGGCCGCGGACCGTCACGCGGGTGGAAGAAGACGGGGTGATCGTTTCCAATTACGTATCCCTCAAGCCCGTGGGTTCCCTGCAGATGAATCCGGCAACCCATCTTGTCGGGAAGGGGGCCGTGGCCCGTTACAACAGCATTCTGGTGGCAAGCCCCGGCACCCACCTCGATGTCGGTTCCCGCATCTATCTGGAGGCGCCCGAAACGAGAGCTGAAATCATCTCACGGGCCATTACGAGTGGCGGTTCCATTATCGCCCGGGGGAATCTGGTCGGCAAGGCAGCTCCCATCAAGGCCCATCTCGAATGCAAGGGGCTCATTCTGAAAGACGGGCTGATGCAGGCCATTCCGGAATTGAGTGCGACCGTTCCGGGAGTGGAAATGTCCCATGAGGCTGCGGTCGGCAAGATCGACAAGCGGGAGATCGAATACCTGATGGCCAGGGGGATGGATGAGGAAACGGCCATATCGACGATCGTTCGGGGATTTCTGAACGTCGACATCGAAGGCCTTCCTCCCATGCTTCAGGCCGAACTGGATCGCGCAATCGCCGAAACCCAGAAGGACATGATGTGAGCGGACAATGAGCGATGCCGGTTTGAATAGCCAGTTTCTGGAAAAAGTGTCTTTTTTTTCGGAAGACCTCATCAAGTGCTGCCGCTATATTTTGGCTTTCGCTTCAGACGGCGCCATTTTCACCAAGCGCTTTTATTCCAAGTTGATTTCGACGACCAAGCTGCTCGAGGATCTGCTTGATTTTCACGGCGCCAAAAACAACAAACGTTGGTATTTCTACCGAGAGCTGACGGCAACGGTCGTTCATCTATGCCGAAGCGCTTATTCTCAGAAACACATCAACAACCGGCTGCAGTTCTACGATCTTCCGAATGCCGCAGAGTTCGAAAACGAAGGCAGAACAACACTCGATCTGCTCAACCGGGCGCTTATCCGGCTGGCGCCCGTCATTCTGGAAGAGACGAAGCTTCTGGAACTGCATGAACCTGCCGGAGCCTTTGCTCCAGCCGATTTTCCGACGCTGACCACATCGGAAATGCTCCCCTATGATATCGATGACGAGGATCGGGATCAGCAGAAGGAAAATCTCGTCAAGATTGCCAGCGAGTTTCTTCGGATCGCCGCAGCCTATGACCAGTTCGGCTTCTTTCGCTCCTATCCGCAGGATCAGATTCTGGCGATTATTCCGGACAAAATCAACGAGGTCGAGGTTCGACGCTATGAAATGCTGGTCCATAACCTCCAGTCCGCCTTCGATACCTATGTCATTCATGGGGGGTATCGTTTCGGTCAGACAAAATTCAAGCAATTGCGCGGATATTTCAGCGTGTGCCTCCACCTGCTGGAAATGGCCGGTTCTCTTCTGCACCTCTACGAGCGCCATCTGCACGATGCCGGATACAAGGATACGTACAAGAAATGTCAGGAGCGGCTGTCCGAGCTGGTGGATCCCTGGATGATTCTGGACCGGATCGTCAACTACGGGCTGCTGTATGCCGGCCGATTTTTGAGCACAGGCAAACGGGTGGCGCATGACATTTTGAATGAGCATATCGAGCGATCGAGCATTCGAGTAGGGATACCTGTGGCCCTTGGGTTTCATACCCGACCGAGTCTTCTGGTTGCCAAAATTGTCCAACACTATGGCGGAGAAGTCACCCTTCTCGTCGGTCAGGACCGCTTCGATGCCTCCAGCGTGCTCGATATCCAGTGGGCAGGCGGCAAGATTCACAAGGAGAACATACGAGAAGTGGTTTTCGAAGGGGATGTGCGGGCGCTCAGGGATATCGAGATTCTTGCCGGAGTGAATTACGGGGAGGATACGATCGGCAAAGGAATTCCGCTGCCGAGCGAGTTGAATTACCTCAAGTGAAGCAGTGGGCAGTAGGCAGTAGGCAGCGGGCGGGGGGAAGTGGGAAGTAGCCTTTAGCGTGTTTTTCGGGGGGCGCTGCGCTATCATGCCCTTGCGTTGAACCGCTCAATGCGCTTTGGATCGAGGATATGAAACGGTGATTGCCGCTGTCGTGGTTGCAGCCGGAAAAGGGGTGCGGATGGGCGGACCTCTGCCCAAGCAATTTCTGACCCTAAGGGGAATGCCCGTGGTGTGCCACAGCCTGAAGGTTCTTGCCCGTCATGTGGATGCCGTCGTGCTGGTTGCCGCGCAGCAATATATCGCCTATTGTCGGGAAAAAGTCCTCACCCGTATCGATCTTCCGGTTCCCATCGATGTGGTTGCCGGCGGCAAGGAGCGGCAGGATTCGGTGTATCGAGGGCTCTGTGCCATAGAGGGCCATGCCGAGCTCGTTCTCATTCATGATGCCGTGAGACCCTTCGTTCCGGAAGAGGCGCTGACAACCGCTATCCGACGGGCGCAGGAGACAGGCGCCTGCATTCTCGGCATTTCTGCGATCGATACCCTCAAGCAGGTTCGAGATGGCCGGATCGCAGGAACCCTCCAGCGGGACGGCATCTGGCAGGCCCAGACTCCTCAGGTATTTCGCACCGATCGGATTTTGGCAGCCCATCGTCAGGCCATTCGGGAGGGGATCGTCGGCACCGACGATGCCGCCCTCGTCGAACGCATGGGCCATCCGGTGGATATCGTTTGTGGAAGCCGTTTCAATCTCAAGATCACCACCCCAGAAGATCTTCTGATCGCCGAAGCCCTTTTCGATCGTGTACAAGAAGGATGAGATTCAGTCCGCATTGTTACTGAATTTCTGAACGATAACCATTGAATTACCTTTCAAATTCCCTTTTGGCAAATGGGGATTTCGATAGATTGGTTCAAACCCCTTTCGTCTGATCCTATCACCTCCCTTAGCAAATAAGAGGGGTCGGTCATACGCTGCATCACGTATTCTCCGGAGGTTTCATGGTCGATTCCAACGCAGAAAATCCCGTGCTGGCGCAGTTGAAACAGTTTTTCGAAAAAATGCCCAGCGACATCCACTTGATCCTGTTTGCAGAGCCGGACGGAAACGAGGCGCCTTTTGTCGAGGCGATCCGTCAGGTCGTTCGAGCCTTTCGGCAAGTGACAAAGCGGGTCACCTTCAAGGAATTCCGCCTGACCCATGCCGAAGCCAAACGCTACGAGGTCACCCAGAGCCCGACGCTGCTCATCTCGCCGGATCGCTACCGCATCCGGTGGATGGGTGCGCCCATCGGCGAAGAGGCCAAAACGTTCCTGCAAATGCTCTATCTGGTCGGCTCCGGGGAGAGCCGGTTGAGCGAGCAGTCCAGGAAGGTGTTGCGCAAGATGGAGGGAGAACGTCGGGTTCGGGTCTTCGTCAGTCCGAGCTGCCCCTATTGCCCGCAGCAGGCGGTCAATGCCCTCAAGGCCGCTGTCGAGCTTCCGGAGCAGGTCGCTCTCGAAATCATCGATATCCAGTGTAAACCGGATTTGGCGCAGCAATATGAGGCCTTCAGTGTTCCCCAGACGTTTGCCAACGAGGTGCTGATCGGAAAGGGCGCTCAGCCGGAAGAGGTCTTCGCTCTCTCCTTGGCCCGGCTCGAGGCGCAGACCCTTTTCATTCCGGACATCGAAGATCCCGAAGTCCATGCCGATCTGTTGATCGTCGGGGGAGGTCCGGCAGGCCTGACAGCGGGTATCTACGCCGTGCGAAGCGGGCTCAAGACCGTTCTGATCGAAAAGGCGCTTCTCGGCGGTCAGGTGGCGACGACACCCTTTGTAGAAAACTATCCGGGCTTCACCCAAGTCGGCGGGAAGGCCCTTGTCGATATGATGGTCAGCCACGCACTCGAGTATGTCCAGATCTTTCAGGGCGAGGAAGTGATCGACATCCGACGGGGAGACGTGTTTGAGGTTCGGACAAACCGGCGGACCTTCTTCGTGAAGGTCGTTCTGCTGGCAACCGGAGCCAAACACCGCAAGCTCGATGTCCCCGGGGAGGAACGCCTCGCCGGAAGAGGGGTGAGTTATTGCAGTACGTGTGACGGTCCTCTCTTCAAGAACAAACGGGTCATCATGGTGGGGGGTGGAAACAGCGCCGTCACCGAAGCCCTATATTTGCGGCACATCGGCGCCTCGGTCACCCTCGTGCATCGGGGAAAACGGCTTCGGGCGCAGGATGTGCTCGTCGCTCAGCTCCGGCAGGCGGATATTCCCGTGATCTATTCCACCCAGGTGCGGGAAATTGTGGGGACGAACCGTGTGGAGGCCGTCACGTTGTACAATTCAGAAACCGATCAGACCACCCGGTTCGAAACGGATGGCGTTTTTATTGCCATCGGGTATGAGCCTTCGGTGGAGCTGGCCCGGAAGATCGGGGTCTTCCTGAATGCGGAAGGCTACATCCAGAAGGACGACCGACATCGGACGAATATTCCCGGCATATATTCGGCTGGGGATGTCGAAGGCGGATACAAGCAGATCGTGACTGCCGCCGGTCAGGGGGCCGAGGCGGCAATGGCCATTTTCGATGATTGGATTTCCAAGGGGTGATGGAAATTTTTACCCATCCCTGGATATGAATGATCCAGGATGATGGGGAAAGACAAGGTCGAACGGCTGCGATGGCGACCGTTTTGGGGGGTGGTGTGCTGGCCGATTGTGGCACGCTTTATGCTGATTCTTTTGACCGGATGGTTGATGCCGCCCATCTCCTCGGGAGGCAATGAACCCAAACATGCGATCCGATCGAAAGGAAACGAATATGAAAAAATGGTCCCGGTGTTGGATGGTGTTGATGCTCCTGATGACGATCGGTGCCGGTACGGCCCTGGCCGATCCCTACTGGCACCACCATCATCATCCTCCCTATTGGTTTTGGCCCAGGGTCGTCATCGCCCCGTGGCCTCGGTACTATTATTATGATCCCCCGGCCCCTGTCATCATTCAGACGGTGCCGAGATACAATCCACCGGAAGTCTATGTTCAGCAGACACCCCCTCCGGAGCAGGGATACTGGTATTATTGCGAAAGCGCCCGGGCGTATTATCCTTACGTGAAGGAATGCCCCGGAGGATGGATGAAAGTGGTTCCTCAGACAAGCCCCGGAAGGTAGTGAAAGGATCGTCCGATGATCAAAAAATGGATTGCTTTGACAGTGGTTGCGCTGATGGCAGGTGCTGCAGGCTGTGCCACCATACCGCCCGGACCAAGCGTGATGGTGCTGCCTGCTCAGGGGAAGTCCTTTCAGGAATTTCAGACGGATGATTATGTGTGTCGGCAATGGGCCGAGCAGCAAACCGGATGGCGGGCCAACGAGACGGTGAATCAGAACGTTGCCAGTGGCGCCGCCATTGGAACGCTGATGGGAGCAGGATTGGGGGCCGCCATTGGTTCCATGTCCGGCAAAGCCGGGGCCGGGGCAGGCATCGGTGCGCTGGGCGGAATGATCGCCGGAACGGCGGCTTCAAGCGCTCAAGCTCATGATTCGGGAATGGAAGTGCAGCGGCGGTATGACATCGCCTATCAGCAGTGCATGTATGCCAGGGGCAACCAGATTCCGGGGCGGGTGCAGACCTACCAGGCGCCGCAATACATCGCGCCGCCGCCCCCACCCCCTCCGGCATCGAGTCCTCCTCCTCCTGCCTCTGCGGTTCCGCCGCCTCCGCCGGCAGGATCACCGCCCCCGCCTGTCAATTGATGGCCTGGGTGCCTGAACGCCCCCCTTATCCCCGACCCATCGCTTCGATCCATCGCACGGTCTCGGATGCGCCGTCGAGGCGAGGGGGGGCTGCACGATCGGGCCGGGAGTGGTT
>Ga0272446_1002702_pt1 | contig 23644 bp, 21 predicted proteins | sample YNPCB0061_FD_194587 | JGI IMG/M metagenome (GOLD analysis project Ga0272446, IMG submission 194587) | Hot spring microbial mat communities from Yellowstone National Park, WY, United States - YNP-CB-006-1 | ecosystem: Environmental > Aquatic > Thermal springs > Hot (42-90C) > Sediment | place... | reverse complement strand
CGCCGCAAGACCCCTCGCTGCGTGTACCCTGCCCCTCGACAAGCTCGGGAGCCGCGGAGCCGAAGGGCTCGGGGTGACATGGGTTGCTCCCGGCGCCACTGGCCCGCCGCCGGGCCATCAGGTACTCCTCAGCACCATCGTTGTGTCATTCCTCACTGCGCCTGCGGCTCCGTTCGGAATCTGGCGGTGCCGCGCGGGGGCTTCAGTGCACCGCACTGCCAGCTTCCTCGCTCCGCTCGGAATGACATGGGGTAGCGCTGGCCCGCCGTGGCGCTGGTCGTCGCGGCACGGCTGGTCGTTGCGGCGCTGGTCCACGGTGCCGCCATGTCACCCCGAGCGCAGCGAGGGGTCTTCAGCGCACCGCACTGCCAGCTTCCTCGCTCCGCTCGGAATGATACCAAATCCAGTTGGCAGTTCCGCATTGTCGTTGCCGTCATCGCTCATCGTGACGCCATGTGCGGCAATCTGCAATCCAAAATCTGCAATCGGAAATGGTATGACATGGGGTGGCGCTGGCCCGCCGCCGGCCACCAGATGCTCGGAATGACATGTTGCGTTGTCATGCACTGCCGTGATGAAAACAGCACAGGGGTCTTGCGCTAGCGGCTAGTACTACAGTTGTCGTTCGCGTGACGCGGTGGCCGGCACGCGCACGCCGTCGGCGTAAACGCCTCGGCTCGGTTCGCGAAGGCCACCTCCGTGGCCTCATGAGCCGGCGGAGGTCGGCTTCGCAGGCCCTGGCCCGCGGCTTATGGACTTTGAGGAATTCATCCGCTCTGGCCCGCGCAGGCGGGCTTCACATCCCATAGCCGAGGGCTTCAGCCCCACGGCCAGTTCGGCATACCGGATTAATTTCTCAATAACCATGAGCCGCCGGGCAGGCCGAGGCAGAGCCAATTACAACTGTAGGATTATCGGCTATTTCCACCTTAGAGCGGGCGCCGGGCCGGCACTCCGACGGGCCGCGGGTAGCGTGGGTCGGTTGGCGCCACTTTGCGCACCACCACAAGCGTCCGCGGCTCAATGCCGGGGAGTTCGACGGGCGCCACCTGCTCAAGTGCGCCGCCGAGCAACGCGCACGCGCGGCGGGCAGCCGCTGCCTCCGTTGCCGCCTCGGCGCCCTTAGGGGCCAGCAGCACGCCACCGACGCGCAGCAGCGGCAGCGCGTACTCGGCCAGCACGCGTAGATCGGCAACTGCGCGGGCCGTGACCACATCGTACTGCTCGCGCTCCCGCGGGTCACGTCCCAGTTCCTCGGCGCGCCCAGTGATGACACGCACCTGATCGAGGCCAAGGACCGCCACCAGATGGCGCAGAAAGGCCGTCTTCTTGCCCACCGAGTCGACCAGGGTCAGCGCGAGCGGCGGGCGGAGGATTTTGAGCGGAACGCCGGGAAAGCCGGCGCCCGTACCGATATCGACGAGCGATGCGGGGGCATCGCCCCAGAAGCGGGCGAGCACCAGCGAGTCGAGAAAGTGGCGCACATAGATCGCCTCACGGTCGGTGATGGCCGTCAGGTTCGTATGGGCATTCCACGCGAGCAGTTCGTCGGCATAGCGTGCGAACTGGCGCAACTGATCGGCGCTGAGCGGCAGGCCCCAGCTGGCTACCGTATCGGCCAGGAGCCGGGTGGGTGCGTCAGCCATCGGGCTCGTCGCTCCGATACAACTGCTGCTCGGTGATGTACCGCCGCACGGTCTCGGGCAAGAGATAGCGCACCGGGCGCCCCGCTGCCAGGCGCTGCCGCAGCACCGTACTGGAGAGATCGAGCCCCGGGCCATCGAGCAGCACGTAGCGACCACTCACGGCGGGCAGAGCGGCCTCAAGGGCATCGCGATCGAGCTGGTAGCCCGGGCGCCCGACGATCGCCAGCCGGGCGATGGCAAGGATAGCAGCGACCCGCCGCCACCGCTGCAGGTCACGCGCCGCATCGGCGCCGAGCACAAACCAGAGTTCGACCGCCGGGCCAAAGCGCTGCTGCAACAACGCCAGGGTGTCGGCGGTATACGAGGGGGGCGGGCGGCGGAGCTCGAGGTCATCGGGGACAAAGGCGGGATTATCGGCACAGGCCAGGTGCACCATCGCGAGCCGTTGTTCGGGCCGCGCGCCTGCCGCAGCACCTTTGAGCGGCTGGTGCGCCGCGGGAACGAAAAGTACCTGGTGCAAACCGAGCGCCACGCGGGCCTCTTCAGCGATCGCGAGATGGCCGAAGTGAATCGGGTCGAAGGTGCCACCATAGACGCCCACTCGCCTGGCTTCGCTCATCGGCTCGCCCCAAAGCCGTGTTGATGATCCGGCCTTCACCTCCACAGCGCCACACACCCGGGCTGGCGAACTGGAGCGCTCTGGAGTTGCGGGCCAGCTTGTCCAGCAGGTTTGCGTGATGCCTCAGCGGCCGTTGAGTTCCAGCTCGTAGGCATCCTGGAAGAGATGCCAGACGATCCAGGCCACGTCCTGCCGATCCTCGGCGGTGAGGTCGTCGACGAAGGGCGCAGTAAGCTGTGCGACATCGCCCGGGGCAAGCAGGTAGACGCGGGGACCGAGCGTTGCGTGGAGTTGCAGAGCCAGCGCATTGGCGAGATCGAGCAGGTCGCGCTCGGGAAGCCGACGATCGGTGCTCAGGCTGAAGCCGTTCATAGTGATGACTGGATGGCTGCGCGCTCGGGCTGGCCACTGCGCCGCGGCAGCAGCGCGTTATCGACCAGGCTCTCACTGATATAATCGAGGTAGCCGCGAATATCCTCGTTATCCTCCAGCGAACTGAAGGGCACGGTCGCGCCGCTGACCGTCTTCACCGAAACGCCGATGTCACGGAGTGTCTGATCAATACCCTTCACCAGGCCGCGCATCACGCCGGCCAGTTCTTCCTTCTCCTGGACCGTCAGGTTGGCGAAGCCGATCAGCGCCTTCTCCTGGGCGCGCAGCAGTGTGGCGCGAAGAATCGCGATATCGGCCTGGGTCTGCAACTCATAGCGGCGTACCAGGTGGGCCTGGCGCACCTGCTCGACGAGCTCCTCGCTGGTCACCGGCGTCCAGAGCAGGGCCGGGATGATGATGAAGCCAATAATGCCGATGATCACCTGCTGGAGGATCAGCCCCGTCTCGGCGACCGCCGCCTGGGCCGCCCACCAGGAATACTGGATCTCAAACGAATAGTAGAGCAGATACAGTGCGGCCCCGATGATCACCGTATAGCCAATCGTCCGGGCATTGATCTTCTGGAGCAGCATCCCACCGGGCGACCACGGGATCAAGAACGAGGTCAGACTCGGCGGAGCGAGCACGAGGATGGCGGTAAAGGCGATCGCCACCACCTTGTTGTCCGTCAACTGGCTCTGCACGCCCCACCAGTAGACGGCGGAGCCAGTCATTGCGATCACCGCCAGAATGGCAAGCAGCGTCTTGGCGGAGAACTGCCAGCCGCCGCGCCGTCGTTGCCCACGGATGACGTCCAGGTATCTGCTGCTCACGGCCTGCCAATCCTTAACTATCGCGGTTGTACATCGGGCGATTCGAGCACGTAGGTTTCGATCCAGTCGGTGTAGCCAGCGGCCTGGATGCGCTCAATGAGCGCTGGCGACAGGGCAGTCAACCCGTAGCTGCTGTTAACATGATAGGGCACTTCCAGGGCGGGCAATTCGCGACTCTGCAGCACAAAACGGGCCTGGGCGAGGAACTCGCCGTTGATCCGCCCGAGCACCACGTGCTGCTGGTTGCGCGGATCGTACCACCAGAGATCGCTGCCACCCGTCACGAATGATCGCGGCCCCTCGAAGACCTCCCGGTCACGCTGCTGCTCGCGCCAGCGCGCCTCGTTGCTGCGCTCCACATCGGCCGGCACAGCCAGGGGTGGCAACGCTGCCAGTGGCGGGCTGACGACCACCTCGGTCGGCGCGGGGGTCGGACCCGTCGTTGCCGGATCGGGTGCCAGGCTACCGGGTGCCGCGGGACTGGAGTGTGCTAGCGCGTTGCCGACAGCGGGCGTCGGCGACGTGAGCAGCGCCGGCGGTCGCTGCGGCGCTGGCGCCCCACCCTGCAGCGCCTCCATGCACCCGCTCAGCAGCACGCCACAACAGGCCAGCAGAATGAAGAGCACGAGCCTCCCCCCGACTGGCCACCGGACCAGGCGCCGCCAGCGGAGAGACTCGGAAGTTGCATGACGCACAGTTGCTTACTCACCACTATCCTGTCCTGTGCGTGTAATCGCGGCCACGGCGGCGCGTGCCCCACGGCTTTTGACAATCACAGAACATAATAACATTCTTTTGACCACCAACCAGTGGCCCGACGGTACTGTCCCGGACCAGGACCGTAGCAGCATTGCCGGTCATGGCGCTCGCCCGGGCAGGCAGGCTTGACCATCGACGCGCACCCTGGTAGACAGACGCTCAATCACAGCGAATTGTTGCCTGCCACAGCAATGGGCAGCCGTTTACATTTTGACATAAACACAATTGTTGGAAGTGTAGCACGCTGTCGTGTAAGTGTCAAGAATTGTTTATCAGCTACCAGGTACAGCCAGGTGCCATCGTGGCAGATCCGCGCCGTTGGGGCAAGCCCGAAACCCCGGTTGTTTGGTGGACCTTCGGACAGCCGGATCGTGGGGCAGTGCAGCCGTCCCACAGGGAGGGTTGTATGATCCTCCTGGCACACCCGGGTGCGCGGGCCTCTGGCCCGCATGCGAGCGGGACGCCGGCACCCCTGGCGCAGGAACAACGGCGTTTGCCAGCAGGATCGTTGCATCAGCCCTGGCCGGCTTGCGCCGGCTGCAACGGATGCGCAGGGTCGCTGGTATAATCGGGCCAGCATGGCCGCGACGGGTCTCGTCCTGGTGGCCGGCGGGGAGGCAGTTCGCCGGTCTGAGGAGCAGCGTGATGGCAGAGCAAAGCTGGTGGCGGCGGCTGGTTGCGGCAGTTGATCGCGAGTACGAGCGGCGCATCCGGGCGGCGAGCCTGGTGCGCGAGTATGGCGCCGGCCACCACGCCGGCCACGGCGCGGCGCACGACGACGAGGGCGAGGTCGCCGAGATTGTCAACGTTCCGCCCGGCACGCAGGTAGGGCGCCGCCGCCACCTCGAGGACGAGGGCCAGCCTGACCAGGCGCCCCACGCCTGAGCGCCGGTAACCGCCCTCGCACCACCCGGTATGGGTTCACCCGGCCCCTAGGAGCGAGCGCGACTTGCCTTCCAACGCGCACGAGGGCGGCCTGTCCTCGCACCCGGGCTTGCGGGTTGATCAGCGCGAACCATATCCCCACTTGCGTCAAGCGCAAGCCCATGTTATACTTTTATTGCTTATAAACAAATTCGTTGTTCTTTTTGACAAGAAATATTGCCAGCACGTGCTATAGCTGAGATGCGGAGCTGCATGTGGACCTGAAGCTCAACAAGCCGTTCGGCACCACGAGCAAGACGGCGGACCAGCCGGCCCTGCTCAACCCGGAACGCCGCATCCTCACCTACTGGGCACTTGCCACCCTGGGCGGGCTTGTCCTGCTCTGGGACTGGATCAGTGCCTGGAAGGTGCCCGCCACCCTTCGGGTCCCCGGCCTGCCGATCTACCTGCTCGTGTCCTTCATCCTGAGCCAGTACCTCTACCTGCTGGTTGCCCGCTACGATGGGCGACCAATCCACTGGGGCGCCACCGCGATCTTTGCCATCGGCAACGGTATTGCCGAGACGCTGGCCTTCGCCGCGGTCTATCGCGTCGGCGAAGTGATCGGCAGCAGCGTGGTCGGGCTGGTTGCCCCGAGCATCGCCAGCCTGGCCGGCTTCGCGCTCGGGGTCGGGCTGTTTGTGATCTATGGCGGCCTCATTCACGGCCTCTTCTGGCTGCGCGTGCTCCCGCCCCACCTCGACGACTCGCCCCGCTCCCGGCGGATCCGCGCGTATCGCCCGCTGGCCGAGATCGGCCTGGTGCTCGGCTGGAGCCTCTGTTTCTGGCTGACCCGCGATCTCTGGACGGTCGTCTTCTTCCACACGCTGGTTGACATCGGCCTCATGCTCAAAGTTCGCCCACCGATCTTCGGCGCCCCCGCAGCATAAACCCGGGTCCAGCGACTACGTGACGGGGCGCCACCCAGCGCCCCGCTTGTGATCGCGCGCCGCAACGCGCGACCCTCATGTGCGGCGCTGCCCTGTCGATGCATCCACCTGAGCGCGCCCTCCGTAGTGAGGGGTGAGTGCAAAACCTGTTCAATGGGTTGACGTATCATGTGCACTCACCAGGTTGCGACCGAAATGCCGATCAGGAGGAGTATCGTGAAGCTTCGGAAACTGGCCCTGCGTTCACTTGTTGCCCTGCTGCTGGTGCTGGCGATCGTGCCTGCCGCCTTCGCGCAGAGCGGCACCGCCAAGGTGCGGGTCATTCACGCCTCGCCCGATGCGCCCGCCGTTGATGTCTTCGTGAACGGTGACCGCGCGCTCACCAATGTGCCCTTCTTCACCGCCAGCGACTATCTCGACCTTCCGGCTGGTACCTACCGCATCCAGGTTGCCCCGACCGGTCAGCCGGCCAGCGCGGCCGTGATCGATGCCAACGCCACGATCGCCGCCGGCAAGGCCTACACCATCGCCGCCACCGGCCCGGTTGCTGCGATCAAGCCCACCGTGATCGAGGACGACCTGCGCGCCCCCGCCGCTGGGAATGCCAGGGTGCGCGTGTACCACTTCTCGCCCGATGCCCCCGCCGTTGATGTCAAGCTCGCGGGTGGCGATACCCTGATCTCGAGCCTGGCCTTCCCTGATGCCAGTGGCTACCTCGAGGTGCCCGCCGGTAGCTATGACCTGCAGGTGACCCCGGCCGGTGGCAGCGCGGTGGTCATCGACCTGCCCGGCACGACGCTTGAGGCTGGCAAGATCTACAGCGTGTTCGCCACCAACGTGGTCGCCTCGATCACGCCTGAGGTGGCCGTGACTACGCCCGCCGCTACGCCGAGCACCCTGCCTGCCACCTCCGAGGGTGCCAGCGCACCGCTGGCCCTGGTGGGCGCGCTGGCCCTGGGGCTGATCGGCGCCGCGCTGTTCATGCGCCGCCGCGCCGCGCTCTAGTACGATTGCAGATTGCAGATTTGCGATGGTAGATTGGGCGCGGCGCATCTGGACACGGTCGAGGTCGCGGTGATGCCCGAACAGGTCGCCTGGAACTGCACTAGCAATTCGACGGTGAGGCCGCAGCATGGGCTATGCCCATGCTGCGGCCTCACCGCGCGATCCGCCCGCCCACGCCCCCCGCTATCCCCACCGCACCAGGTCAGCAATGCCCCGCACGGCCCACCTAGTCGCCCTACGCCGCCTCGCAGACATAGCGCCCGCTGAGCAGTTCGCTCACCAGCGCGTCCAGCGCCTCCTCGGCCTCCTGGTAGGTGTGCGCAAAGCCGACCAGTTCACCATCCAGGTACATCGCAAAATCACGCGTCTCCGGGTCGTAGACGATCGCTTTCTCGTACATTGCCATCACCTCTCCAGGCCACACCCTTGCTTCTGGCCGAAGTATAGCACATAAGTTCTATTTTTGCAAGCGGCTGTGCAACATCCGCCTCCCGCGGTGGGGGTGTGGAGATTGCCCCAGGGACGTGGCACCAGCCCTACCGTGCAACCGTCCCTGCGTTGACAAGCTCCCGACAGGCGGGGTAAGATGCCGCGGATGGGTTGTCGCGGATCAGCGCTGGAGGACGCGCTTGCGCAGCTGGAAGTTCTGGATCGGCCTCGTCATCAGCCTCGTCTTTCTCGGCATCGCGCTCCGTGGGCTGGACCTCCAGCACTTCTGGCAGGCTGTGCGCGAGGCCAACTACTGGTGGCTGCTGCCGGGCATCGGGGTCTATTTTGTCACGGTCTGGGTGCGCACCTGGCGCTGGCGCTCGATGCTGGCCCATCTGAAGGCTATCCCCACCCACCGGCTCTTCCCCGTGGTTGTGATCGGCTATATGGGCAACAATGTCTACCCCTTGCGCGCCGGCGAGGTGCTGCGTAGCTACGTGCTGCGCCGCGAGACGGGGGTGCCGATGAGCTCCTCGCTGGCCACCGTGGTGCTCGAGCGGCTGTTCGACGGCCTGGTGATGCTGCTGTTCGTCTTCGTCACGCTGCCCTTCGCCCCACTGCCTGGCGGCTTTCGCGCCCTGGTCATCGCGTTCAGCCTGCTCTTCGGCCTTGCCCTGCTGGCGTTTATCCTGCTCGCCGCGCGCCCCGCGCGGATGAGCCGCCTCTATAGCTATCTGGTCGACCGGGTGCTGCCCCCGGCGCTCCGCCCCCGCGTCCACGGGCTCTTTGATCGCTTCATCGTCGGGTTGCAATCGCTGCGCAGTCCTCGTGAACTGCTGACCATTCTGCTCACCACGATCCTGATCTGGCTCGGCGAGACGCTCAAGTACTGGTTCGTCATGCACGCCTTTCCCTTCGTTGTCCCCTTCAGCGTGCTGATGCTGATGACTGCCATCGTCAACCTGTTTACCACCATCCCCTCGTCGCCAGGCTACATCGGCACCTTTGATGCGCCGGGTATCGCCGTGCTCACCCAGTTCGGCGTGCCACAGGCGATCGCTACCGGCTATACGCTCGTTTTGCACGTGGCCCTCTGGCTGCCCATCACCCTGCTGGGGGTCTTCTATATGGTGCGTCACAGCCTCGGCTGGCGCGATATGGAGCGCGCGGCCGAACTGAAGCAGCACGGCGCCGCAGGCGCGCCTGAGCTCAGCCAGCCGGGCGCCACCGGCCCCGACTTTGAGGCCGAGGAGCTCGCCCGGAGGGCCTCGCTGTGAGGGTGGCGATCGTCGGGGCGGGCATCGCCGGGATGACCGCCGCCTACGACCTGGCGCGCGCCGGCCGTCGCGTGACCGTCTTCGAGGCCGCGCCGGTGGTCGGCGGCCTGGCCTCGGGCTTCCGCGATGAACGCTGGGCCTGGCCGCTCGAACGCTTCTACCACCATATCTTCCAGACCGACCGGGCCATTATCAAGCTCGCCACCACGATCGGCTACGCCGACCGGCTCTTCTTTCGCAACCAGGTCACTGCCCAGTGGTGGCAGGGACAGGGTCACGACCTGAACGGCCCGCTGCAGGTGTTGCGCTTCCCCGCCCTGCCCCTGATCGACCGGGTTCGCTTCGGCGCGGTGGCCTTCTACCTGAAGTACCTCGACGCCAACTGGCAACGCCTCGAGCGCACCACCGCCGCCGACTGGACCTCGCGCTGGGCCGGGCCGAATGTCTACCGCGTGCTCTGGCGCCCGCTGCTCGAGGGCAAGTTTGGCCCGCATGCCGACGAGGTGAACATGGCCTGGCTCTGGGCCCGCCTGCGCGCCCGCAGCTTCAAGCTCGGCTACTTCGTCGGCGGCTTCCAGGGCTTCGCCGACGCCCTGCTGGCCACGATCCGCGCCCTGGGGGTGGACGTGCGCCTCGGCACGCCGATCGCCACTGTACGCCCGCAGGCTCACGGCTGGACCGTGCATACCCCTGGCCTGCCCCCCGAGACCTTCGACCAGTTGCTGGTCACCGGCGCGCCCACCCTGCTCGCGCGCCTGGCGCCCCAGCTGCCCACCAGCTACCTCGGCCAGCTGAAGCAACTCCGCTCCATGGGCGCCGTCGTGCTTACCCTGGCGCTCACCCGGCCACTGACCAATGGCCTCTACTGGGTGAATATGCCCAAGGATGCCTTCCCCTATCTGGCCCTGGTAGAGCATACCAACTTCATTGAGCCCGAACACTACGGCGGCGACCACCTCGTCTACCTCGGCGATTATCTCGACCCGGACCACGAGTTCTTTAGCCTGAGCCAGACGGAGTTGCTGGAACGCTTCCTGCCCTCGCTGCGACTGATCAACCCGGCCTTCACGCCCGCCTGGGTCCGCACCAGCTGGCTGCACCGCGAACGCTACGCCCAGCCGATCGTGCCGATCAACCATAGTCGCAATATCCCGCCGCTGCGTACGCCGCTGCCCGGGCTGTTCTGGGCCAGTATGAGCCAGGTCTACCCCTGGGATCGGGGCACAAACTTCGCCGTGGAGCTCGGTCAGCGCGTAGCCCGCGACATGCTGGTTTGACGCCCTCCTGCCCCGCTGCTATAATGCATCTTCGACGTGGGCACGGTCGGTGTGCTCGGCATGGCGCCAGATCGGGCCAGGCAGTATGCCAGCGAGGGCTTGCCAGCTGTCCAGGCAGGCGGTGGCTGCCGCTCACTGAGCGGCAGTTGCGCTCATTGGCCGGGCGTTACCCTGAAGACGAAGGAGTCAAGCCATTAGGGATCGGTTTCGTATCAACAATCGGATTCGCGCGCGCGAGGTGCGCCTGATCGATGAGAATGGCACCCAGGTCGGGATCATCGGCGTTCGTGAGGCGCTTGCAATGGCCGAAGAGCGGGGCTTCGACCTGGTCGAAGTTGCGCCCAATGCCGTGCCACCCGTCTGTCGTCTGCTCGACTATGGCAAGTTCCGCTATGAGCAGAGCCAGAAGGAGCGCGAGGCCCGCCGTAATCAGAAGCAGGCCGATGTTAAGCAGATCCGCCTGATGCCCAAGACCGCCGATCACGACATCACGACCAAGGCCAACCAGGCGAAGAAGTTTCTGCTGCAGGGCGACAAAGTCAAGTTCAATGTGCGCTTCCGCGGGCGGGAGATGGCGCATCCCGATATCGGCCGCAAGATGCTCGAGGATATTGCCGAGCAATTGCGCGATCTCGCCGTGGTGGAGCAAAAGCCGCTGATGGAGGGCCGTGTGCTCTCGCTGCTGCTCGCGCCCAACCCCAAGGTGTTGAAGGCCGCCCAGCAGGCCCAGAAGGACCGGCTCAAGCAGGCGCAGCCCGCAGAGGCCGCGGCAACCGCCGAGCCAGGCGCCGCCGATGAGCTCCTCGATGAGGAGCTCGACGAGGAGGACGAGCTCGACAACGATGCGGGCGAGTTCGACGACGACGAGGAGCTCGACGAGGAGGACGAGCTCGCCGATGATGATGATGATGATGATGATGAAACCGCGACGAGGAAATAGGTTGCGCTTATGCCAAAGATGAAGACCCACAAGGGCGCCAAACGCCGCTTTAAGGTGACTGGCAGTGGTAAGGTGTTGCAGCAGAAGGGCGTGCGCGGCAACAAGATCAACCGCCCGGGCCGCTCGCAGCGCAAGTGGGGCAAGGACCAGCCCACCTCACGTGCCAATCGCTCGCACCTGAACGTGGCCCTGCCCTACGGGCTGAAGTAGCCCACTTCGTTCGCCGATCGTCGGATCGCTTGCACGGTGACGGGTTCACGTTGACAAGCACAGGCGGCCGCCAGTAGGCACCACTGTCACCTGTCGCCGACCTATCGGGCGCAGTACAGGGATCCCGCCACCCCCTGACCTGCCCGTTCATCTGGAGGAACACCACTTATGGCACGTGTCAAGCGTGGCACTATGACGCGCAAGCGCCACAACAAGCTGATGGCGCAGGCGAAGGGCTTCCGCGGCGCGCGCAGCCGCCACTATAAGGTCGCCCACGAGGCGGTGATGCACGCCCTTGCCTACGCCTACCGCGACCGCCGCCACCGCAAGCGGGATTTCCGCCGCCTATGGATCCAGCGCATCAATGCGGCTGCTCGCCTCAATGGCACCACCTATAGCCGCCTGGTAGCCGGGATGAAGCAGGCCGGCATCGACCTCGACCGCAAGATGCTGGCCGACCTGGCCGTGCGCGATCCCAGAGCCTTCAGCGATGTGGTCACCGCGGCGATGAGCGCCCCCGCCGGCGCCCGCCCGCCCGCACCCGGCGGTCGCCCGGCGCGCCCCGTGATCCTGGCCGCCGCCAGCAGCCCGGCACCCGCGCCCGGCCCACGCAGCGAGCCGCCGGCAGCCGGCACCTTGCTCGATTCGTGATTGCGAGCACCGCCAACCCCCACGTCAAATACCTGCGCTCGCTACGCGATCTCCCCCGGGAGCGCCGTAGCGAGCGCAGTCTCGTGCTGGAAGGCGTGCGCCTGGTCGGTGATGCCCTGGCCGCCGGCGCCACGCCTCGCCTCGTGCTCTATGCGCCCGACCAGCTCCAGCGTACCGCCGAGGGCGCAGCGCTGCTCGCTCAGCTCGCCGGACGCCCGCACTGCTTTGTGGCCAGCCCCGCCGCCATCGCCGCCGCCGCCGATACCCGCCAGCCCCAGGGCATCGTCGCCGCCTTTCCCTGGCCCGAGCTGGCGCCACGTCCGGGCCTGCGCCTCGTGCTTGATGCAGTGCAGGATCCCGGCAACGTGGGCACGCTGCTCCGCTCAGCCGAGGCCGCCGGTGTGGGCCTCGTGCTCTGCACCCGCGGCACCGCCGATGTCTCCAGCCCCAAGGTGCTGCGGGCGGCAATGGGCGCCCACTTCAACGTGCCCATCCGCGCCGACCTGGATTGGAACACCGTCGGCGCCGAGCTGGGCGCCTGCCCTCTGGTCTACGCCGCCGATGCGGCCGCAACGATGCCCTACTACGCCGCCGACTGGAAGCAGCCTGCCGCCCTGATCATCGGCAGTGAGGCCCACGGCGTCAGCGCCGAGGGCCTGAGCTATGCTACCCACCGGATCAGCATCCCGATGCTCGGGCGCGCCGAGTCGCTCAACGCCGCCGTGGCCGGGAGCATCATCCTCTTCGAGGCGCTCCGCCAGCGCACCCGCGGCCGCAGCTGAAGGCCGATTGACAAATGCGCCCGGATCGGGCATCCTGATCGACAGGTCGTTGTGCCAGCAGGGGAAGTCGCATGACCGTTATCGATGAGCTTTCCGCCCTCGAACAGGAGGCAACCGCGGCCCTCGCCGCCACCCAGGACGTGGCGGCCCTGGCCGAGTGGAAGAGCCGCTACATCGGGAAGTCCGGCGCGCTGACCCGGCTCAGCCGCGGGCTCGGCGCCCTGCCCGCCGACCAGCGCCCCGAAGTGGGACGCCGCGTCAATGCGCTGCGCCAGCACCTCGAAGATGCCTACGCGGCCGCCGAGCTGCGCCTCACGGGCGCCGCGATCAGCGCCGAGCTCAGCGCTGACCAGGTCGATGTGACCCTGCCCGGACGCCGCCCGGCCCTCGGCTATACCCACCTCACCAACCAGGTGCTCGCCCAGGTGCAGACGATCTTTGCCGAGATGGGCTTCCAGGTCTGGGAAAGCCCCGAAGTCGAACTGGACGACTACAACTTCGGCCTGCTCAATTTCGCCGAGGACCACCCGGCGCGTGATATGCAGGATACCTTCTACGTGGAGATGCCGCCGGGCGCACCATCGGTGCTCTTGCGTACCCATACCTCGCCCGGCCAGTTGCACGCGATGCACCGCTACGCGCCCCAGCCGCTCCGCGTGCTGCTGCCCGGCAAGGTCTACCGCAACGAGCAGGTGACGGTGCGCTCGGAGATGATGTTCCATCAGTTCGAGTTCCTCGCTGTGGGCCGGCACATTAGTATGGGTGACCTGAAGGGTACCCTGGCCTACTTCGCCGAGCGCATGTATGGGGCCGGCACGCGAGTACGCCTGCGACCCAGCTACTTCCCCTTCACCGAACCCAGTGCCGAGATGGACGTGAGCTGCTTCCTCTGCAATGGCAAGGGCTGCCGCGTCTGCAAGTACGCCGGCTGGCTGGAGATCGGCGGCTGCGGTATGGTCCACCCCACGGTGCTGCGCAACGGCGGCTACGACCCGGAGCTGTTCAGCGGCTTCGCGGGCGGCTTCGGCCCCGAGCGGATCGCCATGCTGAAGTATGGCATCGATGACATCCGCGGCTTCTACTCAGGCGATGCCCGCTTCGTGGAGCAGTTCGGCTAGCCGTGCAGCCGGCAGCGCTGCTGGAGCGCCACCGCGCGCTGGTCGCGATCCTCATCGGCTTCCTCGCACTGCACGCCCTCTACAACTGGGCTATTCCGCTCGGCGAGGGGCCCGACGAGCCGGGCCACCTCGCCTACAGCCTCTTCCTGGCCCGTGAACGCCGCTTGCCGGTGCAGCAAGCCTCCCCTGCGGCCAGTGACGTGCCCGGCGAGGGCCACCAGCCGCCCCTGGCCTATCTCCTGGCCCTGCCGGCCGTGGCCTGGCTCCCACCAGCGCAGCAGCAGATCCTGCTCACCGCGAATCCGCACTTCATCTGGTCCGGCGGCGATGAGCCAGGCGCGTTCATGCGCGGCAGCCAGGAACGCTGGCCCTGGACGGGCCTGACCCTGGGCTGGCATATGGCCCGTGGCATCTCAGGACTCGCAGGTGCCGCTACGCTGCTCGGCACCTACCTGGCCGCCCGCCGGCTCGCGCCGGACACGCCCCGGCTGGCCCCGCTGGCTACGGCACTGGTCGCCTGCAACCCGCAGTTCCTCTTCAGCAGCGCCCTGGTCAGCAACGATGCACTGCTGGCCGCCCTCGGCGCTGCGCTCCTGTGCTGGTGCCTGGCCGCAGCGCAGCCTGGCGGCTGGGGCACGCGCGCGATCGGCTGGGCCGTGGGCGCCGGGCTGCTCTTCGGCCTGGCGCTGCTTACCAAGCAGAGCGCGCTGCTGTTCGGGCCACTGCTGCTCTGGGGTGGCTGGCACGCCGCCGGCGCGCAGCCGGCACGCCGCCTGGCCGTGACCCTCAGCTGGGGGCTGACGGCCCTCGCGGTGGCCGGCTGGTGGTTCGCGCGCAACGGGCTGCTCTATGGCGACCTCTTTGGTCTGGCCGCCTTCAAGGCCGGGTTTGCCACCCAGCCGTTCGCCTGGCATGATCCGGCCGCCTGGTACGGCGCGCTGCGTCAACTCTTCGGCTCGTTCTGGGCGCGTTTCGGCTGGATGAGCCTGCACCCGCCGGCCTGGACGCTGTGGGTCTACGCGGCGCTCAGCGCCCTGGCCGTTGTTGGCTGGCTGCAGGGCGCAGCCAGCCCTGGCCCGGGCTGGGGCGGGCCGCTGATCGCCCTGGGCATGGCCGGCGCCTGGACACTGGCCTTCGCGCTCACGGCCGGGCTGGTGGCCTGGCAGGGGCGCATGCTCTTCCCCGCGATCAGCGCGATCGGCCTGCTGCTGGCCGCCGGGCTGCTCAAGCTCGGCAGCGTGGGACCCCTCACCCCACTGGCCAGGCGCCAGCCCACAGTGGCCCTCGTGCTGGGCCTGCTCGCCCTCGCTACCCTGATGCCGCTCGGCGTTATCCGGCCCGCCTACCCCTGGGTGGCCCTGGCGCCGCGCGAGGCCCAGGCCCAGCTGGGCAACCCGCTCTACGCACGCTATGCCGCCTCGTGGGAGCAGGGCGTCGTCCTGCGGGGCTGGCGCCTGGAGGCCACACCACAACCCGGCATGACCCTGCCCGTCACCCTGACCTGGAACAGCCTGGAGCCAATCCCCCACAACTGGACGGTCTTTGTCCATCTGGTTGACACGGCCGAGATCATCATCGCGGAGAGCAACAGCCGCCCGCGGGGCGGTGACCTGCCGTTCACTCGCTGGACGCCGGGTGACTGGATGGCCGACACCCATGCCCTGGCCCTGCCCGCCAACCTGGCTCCGGGCGCCTACCGCCTGCGGGTGGGGCTCTACCGCCCTGAGCAGGAGGGGCGCCGCCAGCAGGTCTGGGACAGCGACGGGCGCCTGCTGGGCGATGTCGTCGAGCTGGGCGTGGTAGAGGTGGAACACTGACCACCGCCGCGACACCTCACTTGAGGGCGGAGGGCGGAGGAAGGCCGCAGCGTTACTTCAGCCTTCAGCCTTCAGCCTTCCGCCCTCTGCCCTCTGCCCTCCGCCTTCAGCCCTCAGCCTTCAGCCCTCCGCCCTCAGCCTTCAGCCCTCCGCCCTCAGCCTTCAGCCCTCCGCCCTCAGCCTTCAGCCCTCAGCCCTTAAACCAGGCACGCCGTCAGCGCACCAGCCGCACGTCATCGATGAGCAGCTGGAAGGCTTCGGTACGCTCCGCCGGGGTGATGATCAGGTTGGCAATCTGGGTGCGTGCCGTCGTCCAGCTGATCGTCTGATCCGTGCCGGCCGGTTGCAGGATGCTGAAGGGGATGTAGAGCGTCATCCATTGGGGCGGCGCGACGATCACCATCTGGTACTGGCGGTCATCAACGATCAGCGGCGAGGTGAGGCGCAAGATGTAGTTCTGGCCATCGGTCCGGACCGTGATCTCGATCCCCGCATAGTCGCTCAGGTCGATCGTCTGGCCAGACGGCGCAAGCGGCACACCCATACCGAGATAGGACTCACCCCAGGGGTTGTTGAAGCCGCCACGGAAGCGCAGGGCGGCGCCAGCATCCCGCGGAACCACCGCCAGTTCCGCGATCGAGGATCCGCCCACCTGGCGGTCGCTGTAGGTGAACCACTCGGTATCGATGGTCGAGCGCAGGTCGCCATCCTCAAAGTCATCGATGAGCGGCAGGCCAGGCTTGACCACCGTGGGCCGCACGGCACCGCGCACCAGCACGAGGTCATCGAGGTCGAGGAAGCCGGCCTGAGGCGCGCGGGCGGGCCGCACCTCGATGCGGGTCGCAGCAGCAAGGCCCTGATCGAGCGCGACGCCATCGGCATTGCGCAGCTCGCCGGTCGGCAATTCGACCCAGGCCCAGTCGGCGGGGGCGACGAAGCTGGCGCTGAAGGGCTTGTCGCTGAAGGCACTGTTCAGGCGCAGCTCGTAGCGCCCGGTGCCGCGGGCCCAGAAGCCAATCGCCGCAGTGCCGCGCAAGTCACGCGGGCCATCGCCAGGGAGGAGGTTGGCGGCGAGGGCACTAAAGTTGACCGGCGCGCTGTCGGCCAGGGCATACTCGAAGCGAATGGCACGTACGCTGCCGGCAGCACCAGGGGTAATCAGGCGGTTGCTCGCGGTAGAGGCGCCACCAATGCTGCGATCATCGAAGCTAAACCAGTAATTGCCGCTCAGGCTCTGCTCACCCGTCTCGAAGTGCGCCAGCAACTCCTCGTGGCGAGCGGCACGGGGCTGCACCCCGTCGTAGCGCCAGAGGTAGTAGTGTAGCCCGGCATTGCCCATCTCGACCCGGGAGGACGGCGGGTTTGCCGGATTGTAGGTAAGCACCCGCCGTTCGAAGAGCTGCACCAGCACTGGCAGCACCCGGCCATCGAGCTGCAGATCGGTCCAGTAGGCCTCGCTGATCGGGCGCCCGACCACGGCGAGCGGGTCGATGATCCGCTCGACCCGGCGGCCCTGCGCTGTTTCGACCAGTCCCTGGCGCTCGAGAAACGTGGTGAAGACCCGGGGCACATTATGGCCGGTCACGGCATCGTAGGCGGCCAGGGCCGTCTCGGGGTGGGCGGCGGCCAGTTCCGGGCGTGGACGCAGCGTACCGGCCCGGTCGAGCGACTCGGCGGGGCGGCCACTGGCCCGGGCCACCGGCCCCGTGAGCGGGGCGAAGGCGGCATAGGTGGGGGCCAGCGGGTCATCGAGCGCGCCGGCGACGGGGATAAGCGCGGGCGCACCCGGGTCGAGGCGCTGCGCGCCGAGCTGGATGCTCCCACTCACCATCTCGGCCACCAGGCGGCCGAAGCTGGTCTGCGCGGCGGCGCGGGCCCCTGCGAGGGGCAGCGGCAGCTCCATGCGCCCTTTGTCGTAGTAGACCACGAGCCGCTTCCCGCCGGGCGCCTCATCGGCCCGCTCGAGCAATGGTGCGCTACGGGGTGCGGGCCCCCAGTACCAGCTGTAGTCGACGCGTCCGGCAGCGACGAGCGCATCAGTACGGCGCCACTGCTCACGGAAGGCCTCGGCTGCGAATGGCTGGGGCTCAGTGGCGGATAGGCGCAACGGCAACACGACGATCGTAGCGACCACCAGTGTGAGGACGAGGGCCGTCAGGATCTTCCAGGTTCTCATCGGCAGACTCCGTTAACAGCGAAGAGCGACTCCCCAGCAGCGAAGCTCCTCATACGGTGCGATACCCCAATCATAATGATCGATGAGTCACAGAGCGAACACCAGGTTAGCAAAATTGTTACTATTGTTCGTCGTATCCCCGCGCCACAGGTGCCCTCCACGTGTATCGCCCTCACCGAGTTCAAACGTGCTGCCAGCCCGTTTCGTCCTGGCCGCTACCGTGTGTGACCATTCTGTTACCCGATGCAATGCATTCGTCATCTGTTCTTGAACCCAGCCCGCTATGCTTGCAGCGTCCCTCGGCCACGATGCGCGACGTTCCACGTCCACGAGCGCAGCGGTGAGACCGAGCGCCGCGGGGCCTTCGCGCGACGCAACGCCGTGTCGCACTGTGGTGAACTGGAGTACGCGAACCAAGGCGAGGAAGGCAATGAGTGGTTTCGAAGTAGCCCTGGTGGTGATCTCCCTGCTCCTGCTGGCACAGGTCTCGTTCAGCTCCTACCTGATGCTCTACGCCTGGAACGATGCGCGGCGCAGCGACGACTTTGCGGCGCCGAAGGAGTTCGTACCGCCGCAGAAGAGCTTCACGGTGCTGCTGCCGGCCCGCCACGAAGAGGCCGTGATCCAGCACACGATCGACGGTGTGCTGCGGGCGAACTACCCGCGCGAGTTGTTGGAGATCGTCGTCATCTGTCGTATTGACGACCCGGGGACGATCCAGAAGGTACAGGAGAAGATCGTCGAACTGGTCGATCAGGGCGTGCATAATGTGCGCCTGATCGTCTTCCAGGATCTGCCGATCAACAAGCCCCACGGCCTCAATATCGGCTTCCGCAACACCCATAACGAGATCGTGACCATCTTCGACTCGGAGGACGAGATCCATCCCGATGTCTTCAATGTGGTCAACACCGTCATGGTGACCGAGGGCGTGAACGTGGTGCAGTCGGGGGTGCAGCTGATGAACTTCGACTCGAAGTGGTTCTCGGCGCTGAACGTGCTGGAATACTTCTTCTGGTTCAAGAGCCGGCTGCACTTCCACGCCGAGGTCGGCATCATTCCGCTGGGTGGCAATACCGTCTTCTTCACCCGCGAGATTATCAACCGGATCGGCGGCTGGGATGAAACATGTCTCACCGAGGACGCCGACATCGGCATTCGCCTGAGCCAGATGGGCGAGCGGATCAGGGTCGTCTATGAAGACCTGTTCGTGACCCGTGAGGAGACGCCGCCCACGGTTGAGCAGTTCATCAAGCAGCGCACGCGCTGGAACCAGGGCTTTCTCCAGGTGTTGCAGGCCGGCGCCTACTGGTCGCTGCCGAAACTGAGCCAGCGACTCCTGGCCGTCTTCACCCTGGCCTCGCCGGTGCTCCAGGCCTTCACCACATTCTACATCCCGATTTCGCTCTACACGATGCTCTTCGTGCAGATGCCGCCGCTGGTGGCTATGATCCTCTGGCTGCCGGCCTACATGCTCATCGGCCAGTATGTGCTGAACTGGATCGGTCTGCGCGAGTTTGTGCGGGCCCACAACCTGCAGATGCCACCCCTGATGTGGCTGCGGCTGTTGATCGCCTTCTATCCGTTCCAGATCCTCCTGGGCATCAGTGCCATACGTGGTGTCTACCGTCACCTGCGCGGCACCAACAACTGGGAGAAGACGAAGCACGTGAACGCCCATCGTGGCGTCACGGCCTAGCGCCGGGGAGATTTGCGCCAATGAGTATCAGCCTTGCCCCCGCTACCCTGCCCGACGCGCAGCGCCAGCACGCCCTCTGGTCGACCCTGAGCATGCTTGGCCTGGCCTTGCTCTCCGCCGTGGTGCACAGTTACAACATGTTTGGCTTCCCGCTCTACCTGGGCGACGAAGGCATCTATATGGCCCAGGCCTACGCCGTGGCCCGGCTGGGCAGCCTGACCCCATACCCCTACTGGTACGACCACGCGCCGGCTGGATGGATCCTGATCGCGGCATGGTCGGTGCTGACCGGCGGCTTCCACACCTTTGGCACGGCGATCGACGGCGGCCGCACACTGATGCTGCTGCTCCACGTGAGCGCGCTGGTGCTGCTGTTCCGCATTCTGCTGCATCTGACCCAGAGCAGCCTGGCGGCTACGATTGGCGGCCTGTTCTACGCGCTCTCGCCGCTGACCGTGGTTTATGGGCGCATGGTGTTGCTCGACAACATCATGGTGGTCTTTGTCCTCGCCGGCACGCTGCTGCTGGTGAACTACGATGGCCAGCTCTGGCGGCTCTTCGTCGGCAGCCTGCTGTTCGGTGTCAGCGTACTCACCAAGGAGAGCGCGCTCGTGCTGTTGCCGGTGCTGGTCTTCGGCGTGTGGACGCTCGTCAGTCGCCAGCACAGCTCCTTTGCGCGCGGGATCTGGCTCTTCGGCGCCATCGCCACGATCTCGCTCTACCCGCTCTATGCCGCACTGCGCCGCGAATTGATCGACTTCTCGCTCTCCTCACCGCTCAGTGGTACGGGCAATCAGGTGACCCTGGTGGGTGCCGTGCTCTGGCAGATCAGCCGCTCAGGTGGCGCACCCTGGGATGCGCAGAGCGATTTCTTCCAGGCCCTCACCGGCAGCTGGCTGGTGCGCGATCCGTGGATCCTTGGCCTGGGCCTGGCTGCCGCCTGCTGGAACCTGGTGCGCGGCACCACGCGCATCCGCCTGATCGCGCTGCTGGGTCTGGTCTCCTGGCTGAGCCTGATGCGTGGCGGCCTGGTGCTCGATTTCTATGTGATCGGCTTGCTGCCGTTTATGGCCATGAACATCGGCCTGGCCACTGCGCGTGTTGCCGGTCCTGGCCGCGCACCGGGGGTGCTCATCGCGCTGCTGGCGGTCACCGGGGTGCTCGGCTTCACCAACCTCAGCCGCCAGAGCGAGATCTTCACGCTCGATATGACCACCACGCAGCGGCAGGCCCTCGCCTGGGTCCGCCAGCACGTCCCCGCCGATGCGCAGATCATCATTGACGACGACCTCTGGGTCGATCTGCGCGACGGCCCTGCGGGACAGCCGAGCTTCCCCGGTGCGCACTCGCACTGGAAGGTCGCCAACGACCCGGCCGTCTACCGTGATCTCTTCAACCAGGACTGGCGCAATATCGACTACCTGATCATGACTCCGGGCCTGGAGGAGATCTTCAAGCGCGAGCAGGACAGGCTGCCCTACCAGGCATGGAGCCATTCGACGCCAGTTGCCCGCTTCAACGTTGGCGACGCAGCGATCGAGGTGCGCCGGGTCAACAATGCCGGCATCGCGATCAAGGATACGCTGCGGGCATCCTACCAGAGCTTCATCGAGAACCATGTGCGTGAGGGCCGGGTGATCGGCAACGGCGAGTACACCGACGTGCGCGACCAGGCCGGCGCGATGCTTATGGCTGTCTGGAATGATGATCAGCCAACCTTCGATGCATTGTGGCGCTGGGCCCAGTTCCGCCTCCAGGCTGAGGATGGGCGGCTCCTCCACACCAACGCTCCGGGCGTCACCCCGCAGACCTTTGCCGACGCCAACGCCGACGCGGCCCTGGCCCTGCTGCTCGCCGAACGGCGCTGGAACGACGCGAGCTATGGCCGCGAGGGCCTGCGCATCGCCCGCGCGCTGTGGGCCAGCAGTGTCGTCGAGATCGATGGACGCCCCTACCTGGCTGCGGGCGACTGGGCGATCGAGGATGAGCGCATCATCTTCGCACCCGCCAGCTTCGTACCCTACGCCTACCGCATGTTTGCCGCGGTGGACCCGGAGCACAACTGGTGGTGGTTGCTCGACAACACCTACCAGCTGCTCGCACAGGTGAGCGCCACCGATCTGGGTGAGAATCGCAGCGCCGGCATCCCGCCCACCTACGTTGCGCTCAACCGCCAGACCGGGGCGATCAAGCTGGACCAGCGTGGGCTCCCGGGAGCGGGGACGGCTTTCGAGAGCGACGCTGCCCTCACCTACTGGCGGATCGCGCTCGATGCGCGTTGGCACCAGGACGGGCGCGCCGACAGCTACCTCAAGACGGCTGCGTTTCTGTTCGATGAGTGGGCGCGCAAGGGCACCCTGGCCGGTCGCTATGCCCACAACGGCACGGTACAGCGCGAAGAGGCGAGCTTGCAGCTTTACAGCGCCGTGCTGCCGCTCTTCCTCACCGTAGACGAGTCAGCCGGGCACGCGCTCTACGCCACCAGGATCTCCACTGCCTACACGCACACTCCCAGCGGCGTGCGCTGGGGTGACGGCAAGAATGTGGCCGAGCAGCGCTGGGCCTGGCTCACCAGCGCCTTCTATCTGGACATCCTCGACAACACCTGGAACAACTGACACGCTACGGTAGTTGTCGCAACGACGACGGCTACCCCGAGGAGCTCGCACCGTGCACGCCAATGCGTTTGTCACCGAACTGATTGAAGTCGCCGATCGCCACGACTACCGTGACTATACGAGCACTGAGAGCGGCTTCCAGTCGCTGCTTGAGCGCGACGTCGTCATCCGTCGCCTGCGGGGTGAGGCCAGCACCAATCCCCGGACGCGCAGCCGGTTCATTAATGAGGTCAAGACCCTCGCAAGCCTGAGCCATCACAACTTCATCCGCGTCTATGACGCGGGGCTGAGTGAGACGGTGCCCTTCGCCGTCTTCGAGCGCCTGCGTGGTGTCACCGTGCAGCATCGCCTCGACCTGCTGGCCGACCGGGGCGAGCGTCTGGAGCTGGCTGAGGTGACGCGGATCCTTCAGGGGGTCAGCGACGGGCTGGAGCACGCACACAGCCGGGGCGTGCGCATCTACGACGTGACGCCGGGCAATATTGTGCTGAGCGATGACCGGCGGGTTGTCCTGACCGGCCTCGGCCAGCCGTTGCCCGACAACCCGCTGCTCGCGTCGGCGACGGCGCTGGCCTACGCTCCACCCGAGCAACTCTTTGGCGTCCCCAGCGGGCGTGAGGGCGACGTCTACAGCCTGGGCGTGCTGCTGGCCCACCTCGTCTTCGGTCGTCTGCCCTTCGAGGGCACAGTGGTGAGCGTCCTGGCCCAGAAACAGCAGTCGGCGAGCCTGCCGATCCTCGAAGACGGCCAGGCCACCCTGGACTGTCCCTATCCCCTCGCTGCCGTCATACACCGCGCCACCAGCGCCGAACCGGTCGAGCGGTATCGCAGCATCGAGGCTTTCCGCACAGCCCTGCGTGACAGTCTCAGCGGCCAGCCGTACCGGCTGCACGCCAGGCCACGCCTCAGCCCGCTCGGCGCGCCGGGCCACGAGGACCGCCCGGTGCAGCCTGCGGTAGCGCTGTGGCGCGCGAACACTGATGAAGAGGAGGTAGACTACATCACGCGCACCGCGCCGGGCACCGTCGTCGAGGACCTGGCGCCACCGTCGGCCGAGCCCGCGCTGGCACCGGAGCCGGTGCCGTTCGATCCGAAGCTGCCCGGTCTGGACCGCCCCGAGCTCCAGGCGGCGCTGCCCTACACCCTGCTTGTCCCACTCCCGGATGATGCCGCCGTGTCCGCGGCCACAACTCCGCGGCGGGGAGGCGTGCGCCAGAGCTTCCTCAGCCCCGTCCATCTGGCCGTGATCGCCATGCTCAGCATCCTGGCGATCGGCGCGGCCCTGATGTTCGGCTAACCGCAATGCCTCCCGCGCGCGGAAGTGCAGGCGCTGAGCCTGCTGAAGCGGGGGGGCCACACATGGCGTCCTGATGCGTTCGCCTCTCTCTCCGCTTGACGGAGAGAGAGGCTGGGGGGCTCTCAGGTGTAGGGTTTTTGGCGGATAGCGTCCTGATGCGCTGCGTGCCCTCACCCCCCTCCCCCCCTCTCCCAGGCTGGGAGAGATTCTCTCATTCGTGTCAAGTGGCCAGTGCCGCTTTCGGTGATGCTTTGACCGGATCAAAGGGTTCCTGACGTTGAAACACTGCCCACGCCCAACACAAT
>Ga0272446_1002701_pt1 | contig 23647 bp, 20 predicted proteins | sample YNPCB0061_FD_194587 | JGI IMG/M metagenome (GOLD analysis project Ga0272446, IMG submission 194587) | Hot spring microbial mat communities from Yellowstone National Park, WY, United States - YNP-CB-006-1 | ecosystem: Environmental > Aquatic > Thermal springs > Hot (42-90C) > Sediment | place... | reverse complement strand
CCTCATCAATCCTCTGATTTGCACCTAATGATATACAATATGGTTTCCATCTGTAAAGTCTTAAAACCGGAATTGAAGGAAAACTTTTAGCAAGTTCAAGATCAAAATCCATATTGAACTTACCGGTGTTCTCGCCAGAAAGTATTACTTCCCAGTTCATTTACCTATTATTCCTCGCTTGCTCGACCTGATAAATTCAACAACATGTTGAACATGTTTATTATCAATCAATTCTTCTTCTATTTTCTTCAATGCCTGAGAAACATTAAGAGATTTATCGTAGATATAATTGTAAGCTTTTTTTAATGCTTCGATATCTTCTTTTGCAAAACCGCGGCGTCGTAAACCTACAACATTTAGCCCCGCAAAACGAAGCGGTAAATCGCCGCAAAGAATATAAGGCGGAACATCCTGAACAGCTCTTAAGCCGCCGCCAACCATAGCGTGACAACCAACTTTGCAGAATTGATGCACAGGTGTCATGCCTCCGATGATTGCATAATCTTCTATGTGAACATGTCCGGCAATCTGAACTCCGTTAGCAAGAATTACATTGTCACCGATTTCACAATCGTGTGCAACATGAGCATAAGCCATAAGTAAACAGTTTTTACCAATACGCGACATTCTGGTTTCTTTGGTTCCGCGATGAAGTGTTACGAATTCGTGAATAACTGTATTATCACCAATTATAAAAACTGATTCTTCATTTCCGAACTTTAAATCCTGCGGCACATGAGCAATTGAGGCAGATTGTTTAATCCTAACTTTGTTGCCTATTCTTGCGCCGTTATAAATGACTGCGTGTGGACCTATTTCGCAGTCATTACCAATTTCAACATCATCTTCAATTATTACAAAAGGACCTATTATATTATTATCTCCAATTTTTGCTTTGGAGCTAATGATTGCGGTTGGATGAATTGAATTCATAAAATTTACTCTTCTGGTTTTCTATCTTTGTCAACAATACCAGCCATAAATTCAGCTTCGGCAACCATAACATCATTTACATAAGCGCGGGCAGCCATCATTACAACTTTACTTTTCTTCTGAGTTAATTCAACCTCCATAAATAGTTGATCGCCGGGCACAACAGGTTTTCTGAATTTGGCGTTGTTAATTTGCATAAAGTAAACAAGTTTTTCTTCAGGATTCGGGAAAGAGTTCAGAAGCAAAATTCCACCAGTCTGAGCCATTGCCTCAAGAATTAAAACTCCTGGCATTATCGGTTGACCAGGAAAATGCCCTATGAAGAAAGGTTCATTGACTGTTACAGATTTAACTCCTATAACTTTCTTATCCATATCGAGATGAATTATTTTATCAACGAGTAAAAACGGATAACGATGCGGAAGGATTCTTTGAATTGCGTTTGAATCAAATACAACTCCTTCCTTTTTCACGAACTGAAATTTCTTTACGAGTTTTTTCTGCTGATAGAGTTTACGAATCTGTTTTGCAAATTCAACATTTGCTCTGTGGCCTGGTCTTGCAGCAAGTATCTGAGCTTTAATTGGTGCTCCGATCAAAGCAAGATCTCCCATCAAATCCAAAAGTTTATGTCTTACTGGTTCGTTCTTAAATCTTAGTTGTTTATTGTTTAGAATTCCCTGTTCGCCAAGGACAAAATTTTCTGTAATACCGATTTTTTTTCCGAGTTCTTTTAATTCTTTATCATTAAGGTTATGATCAACAATTACAACTGCATTATCAAGATCTCCTCCTTTAATCAATCCCTGATTTGCAAGTGCTTCAACTTCGCTTAGAAAGCAGAAAGTTCTTGCTGGTGCAAATTCAGTTACAAATTCTTTTTCAAGATCAAACAGACCGGTATGCTGACTGCCTAAAGCAGGATTCTGATAATCTACCATAACAGTAATTCTATAACCATCCAAAGGCAAAGCAACTATATCAATTTGCTTTTCTTCGTTGTGATACATTACAGTTTCATCAATAACAAGATAGTCTTTTGGAGCTTCCTGCTGAACAAAACCTGCTTGCTGCAAAACTTCGACATAAGGCAATGCACTTCCATCACCAACAGGAGGTTCAATTCCATCAAGTTCAATTATAATGTTATCAATCTGTAATCCAACTATAGCAGCTAAAACATGTTCAACTGTATGGACTTTAGCTTCGCCAATACCTATTGTAGTTCCTCTGGAAACATCAACAACGTGTTCAGCAACTGCGGGTATTTCTGGATTACCACCTAAATCAACACGAACGAATCTGATGCCTGTGTTTTCTGCAGCTGGTTTAAATGTCATTGTGCATTCAGTTCCTGTATGAAGTCCGATTCCGCTCATTGAAACTGGATTAGCAATAGTTCTTTGTGTTTGAATCATATCCTTTCCTGATTTTTAATTATTTTTTTAGTGAGCCAAAATATAAAGATGAGTGCTTAAATACAATTTAAACTGCTCCAGAGTTTTGCTGTCTGATACACTTTTTCAGTTCTCTAAAGTAATCTGCTACAAATTATTTTAATTACTCTTGGTCTTCAAAGATTATTTTTTTCACAATCATAAAATCACTTTCAGGTTCTTTTATAAAAGATTAATTTAACAACAGCTTTTATCAATTCTTTATATCAATCAATTGAGGAGAAGTGCTATGAAAAATCTTTTTATCATAACAGCAGTAATTACTTTGTTCTCAGCAGTCACAGCATTGGCTCAAGTTCAGTCAGGAACCTGGTCTGTAAAAGAAGGTCAGGCAGGATATAATCTGCATACAAACCAAGGTGAAAGAGCAATGACAATTAGTGTAAAGTTTCCAACACCATTCGAGAACAAACCGAAAGTTGCTTTAAGTGTAACACAGATTGATGCTGATAAAAATGCAAATCAAAGATATAATGTGGAAGCTACTTCTGTTTCGCGGGATGGTTTTACAATCAAAATAAGAACCTGGGCTGATTCAAAAGTTTTCAGTATCAGCGGTTATTGGATTGCTCACGAATGAAATTTTATTAAAGTTTTTTGAGGATTAAAATGAAAGCGAAAGTTATCTTAATGTTAATACTGATCGGTATTTTCATTTTGTTTGTAGTTCAGAACATAGAAGTAGTGAACATTCACTTTTTATTTTTTTCCTTTCCGATTTCGCTTGTACTTTTATTATTCATCATTCTTGCGGTTGGAATTATTGTTGGGATGATGCTTCCCGGAATTTTATCAAGTAAAAAGAAAACTACTGAGGTCATCAATAAATGAAAATTAAGCTGCTATTTATTCTGATTACTATTTCTGTTTCATTTATCAGCTGCTTAAAAGAAATGCCTGATAAGGAACTGACTGTTTCAATTGAGAGCGAAGACCCGATTAGAAATCTTCAGAAGCTAACAGCTGATGAATTCAAAACTAGTATTATGATTTTAGGTGTTCCACCCTTAAATGTTTTAAGAAAAGATTTTTCACCAGCTTTGTTGGATAGTTTAATTCTTATTCTGAAAAAATATAATCCATCGCTGATCTGCGTTGATGGAATTTCTCCAAAAGAGATTGAAACATTTTTGTTGACTGATGAATATCACTCGCATTTAGCCCATACATTAGCTTCGAAAGAGATTGAATTTGCAGAATTAGTCAGGAAGAAATATAAAATAACATATTCCAAAGCAGTAACTTATACTGACTCAGTTTTTCACTTAAACTCACTTAATGCTTCTCTTAATTTAAGTCAAAGATTAGAACTTATAAAAAATCTTTTGGCATCTTATGATATTTACAGCGCTGCATTGCAATGGGGTTATCTATTACCTGAAGAAAAAAAGAAAACGGATCTGGATAATAAAATAAAAGAAGAGCTTGAAGCTCTGCTTAATTCAAATGATGAAAATAGTTCGATAGGAATTCGATTAGCTAAAGAGGAAAAAATTCAGAAGCTTTACCCGATAAATGATTACTCAGATAAATTTTATCTTGATAAGATTTCTGACAAACTTTACGAAGAAATGTTAATCAGCGAAGTATATCTTAATTCGAGAAAAGATATTCTTGATTTGGAGACAGATAAAAAACTTAAGCAATCGTTATCGAAAAAAAATTTATTGCCATTCTTCAGACACATAAACTCGACTGAATATATTCTTAAATCAACCAATAAAAATTGGGGAATATATTACAGAATGTTTCTAGATTCAGGTTTAGATCGTGCAAGAGCATCTTTATGGGAAATGAAATGCTTAAGAATTGCGGCAAATATTCGCGAAGTAAGTTCATTCTATCCAGGGAAAAATATTTTGGTAATTATTGATGTTTCTGCTAAACCATTTCTTGAGCAATATCTGAAATCAATGGGAGATGTGAAGATAAAGCAATTGAATGAAATAAATTAAAGATAGTCGCAGCATTTAACTGCGACTATCTTTTGGGAGAGATTAGACTTTCATCTTTTCTGTTGGCACTTTAGCTTTGGTTGTGATTCCCAATAAGCTGTAAGCAGGACAGAAACCGATAAAAGCTGTTAAAAGAGGGACTAATCCGACTAATCCCCACCAGCTTTGATTAAGATAACCAACAACTAAAATGACAAGACCAAGAACAATACGAATAATCCTGTCAGCGCTTCCAACATTAGCAGTCATAACGACCTCCTTTGTTTTTGTTAAAGAATTTAATTTTAATTTCTGATACTAAATTACAGTGTGTGAGATGCAAGTAAAGTGACAAAGTCACAGAATTACTTTTTAATTTTTTCTTCCAGAAGTTTTGGGTTGATTATAGTTACAGTTCCGCGGGAAAGTGAAATAATTTGCGAATCCTCAAATTCTTTAAGCAATCGGCTAACAACTTCGCGTGAAGTTCCGATATCACTTGCTATTGCATAATGTGTTCTTGCAATTTGCGTCTGACCTTCCTTAAAATATTTAAGCAGATAATTAGCCAATCTTACATCAACATTTCTGAAAATAATTTCTTCCACAATAGTTATTATGTTAGCTAATCTGCTGCTCATTAAGTTAAAAACATAACCTCTCCAATGTTCATATTTGTCAACCCAACTAAGCAAAACTTCCGAAGGAACGCTTAAAACTTCCGTGTCTGTTTCGGTTTCTGATATTGCTGGAAATGTTTTTTTAGATAAGATGCACGATGCAGTAAGTATGCATGACTCTCCTCTGCTCAAATAGTACAAAGTAATTTCTCTTCCATTATCGGCAACTTTATAGACTTTAATTGAGCCATTCAATACAAAGGAAAAGTTAACACATCTCTCGCCTTCTGTAGTGATAATTTTTCCTTTAGGAATTTTGCTATAAACAGAATTACTAAGCAACTCTTCAACACCTCCTTTAGAATATCCTTCTAAAAACGGAAGCGCTGCAAGAACTTCATTTTGATTTACTGTTTGTTTGCTCACGGATATGTTCTCTGCTTAATCTTTCTTCTGTTGCTGGTTCAACATGAACTAAAACATTTGAAATCTGCGGAAAGGTTTTCATAAGATAATCTTTAACATTATGTGCAATTTCATGACCATCGTGTACTGTAAGATTTCCATCAACTATAATGTGAATGTCTATATAATAATCAAGTCCCATCTTCCGAACATAACATTTATCGGTTGCAATAACACCGCTGACTGAATTAGTGGCATTTATAATTTCCTGATTGATTTCTTTTGAGGGTGCAGCATCCATAATTTCATCAAGAGCTGGTCTTAACAAACGATAAGCATTGAAGATTATAACACCTGAAGCAAAAAGTGCAGCGTAATCATCTGCCTGTTCATAACCTTCGCCTCCAATCAAAGCAATTGAAATTCCAATAAAAGCCGCTCCTGAAGTAAATGCATCACTGCGATGATGCCACGCATCGTTTCTTACTGCAACGCTGTTAACTTCTGTTCCCACTTTAATTATATATCGGAAAAGAAATTCTTTTGTAAGAACTACAACAACTAAAACTATTAATGTAAAAGGAGCCGGAGCGTGATGAGGAGTTATAATTTCATGAATACTTTGAGTGATTATAATTATAGCAGCAACAAACAATGCTATTGCCACAACAATTCCTGCAAAAGGTTCTGCTTTGCCGTGTCCATAAGGGTGCTTTTGATCAGGCGGCAATTGAGCAATTCTTAGTCCTGCTAAAACTACAATTGAAGTAAATACATCTGAAGCTGATTCAATTGCATCTGCTATAAGAGCATAGGAGTTCCCAAGAATTCCTGCTACTGCTTTTATAGCAGCAAGTAAAATACTTGTGATTATGCCAATTATAGTTGTGCGAACACCTTTATTAGCTGCTTCAAAAGAATTTTGATTGTTTAATATTTTTTTCTTGTTTAATGTCATAAACCAATAAAGTTAATGTTCAAAGCTAAAAAAGTTTTCAGAATAAAGAATTAGCGTGGTTCCCAGGAAGAGCCTTCACAAGGGATATAAGTTTTTGTAGGATGCTTATCATACTTCATGCAAAGCACTGCGCTTTCATCAAAATGTTTACAACTTGAACAGAGTGATGATTCTAAAACTTCCTTATTCTTTTCTATAAATTTTCTGTAGAATGCAATTGCTGGTGAGATTACAAAAAGATAAAATGACAACGCAACAATAAGCCAGAAATATTTTTCGCCCCAAACATCTTTGCTTACCCAAAGAATTACAATTAATAGAGCAGTTCGAATGATTGTCCAGAAAACTATTTCGCCCATAAAATGGCCTTAAATTGTCGGAAAAAATTACACTAAAATATATAAATTCTCTAAAAACTTGCTGATTTTATTATAATGTGTTATAATTATACACAATTATTTGAAAAATTTGGCAATGGAGGGCATAAAAAAAGCCACAGTTAAGTGGCATTTTCTACTGGTCGTGAGCGCGGGTGGGCTCGAACCACCGACCCTCTGCTTAAAAGGCAGATGCTCTACCCCTGAGCTACGCGCCCTTAAAAATTTGAGTGCCAAATATATATAACACGAATTTTTTATACAAATTATTGAAATTTATTAATGGTGGGATATGACAGAATTAGCAAAAAATTCCAAAATTCTCGTTTGTGATGACGAAGAAGCATTGTGTTACCTTCTTAAAGAACAATTGATTGAAGAAGGTTTCAATGTTGACGCCGTTTATGACGGCAAATATGCTATCGAAGCAATTAAACAAAAAAATTATGACCTTGTATTACTTGACCTGAATATGCGCGAAGTTCAAGGTGAGGAAGTTCTTAAATTTATCAAGGATGAATATCCGTCCATAGAAGTCATTATTCTTTCCTCACAGACAGAAATGAAAAAAGCCATTCAGTGTATTAAACTTGGCGCCTATGATTATCTTCCCAAACCTCACGATCCTGAGGAATTAATTTTAACAATTAATCGTGCACTTGAGCACAAAAGTCTCTTGCTGAAAACAGAACTGCTTGAAAAAGAAGTTCTGAAAAAACATCCGGTTAATATTATCGGAACAAGCAAAGCATTGCAGAGAGTTTTAACATTAGCCAACAAAGCTGCAATGTCTGATTCAAATATTCTGATAGAAGGTGAAACAGGAACAGGTAAAGAATTATTCGCTGAATACATTCACAAACAATCTGCAAGAAAAGATAAACCATTTGTTGCTATTAACTGCGCGTCTCTTCCTGATCAATTAATCGAAAGCGAATTATTTGGTCACGAGAAAGGCGCATTCACAGATGCAAAATCAACAAAGCAGGGATTAGTCGAAATTGCTCACGGCGGAACTTTATTCCTTGATGAAATTGGTGAACTGAGTTTAACACTTCAGCCAAAGCTTTTAAGATTTCTGGAGAATGGCGAATATAGAAGAATTGGTGGAATTACAAACCTTACTTCTAATGTTAGAGTTATTGGTGCAACAAACAGAAATTTGTTGGAAGAAGCAGAAAACAGAAATTTCAGAAAAGATCTTCTTTTTAGATTGAATGTTATTACTCTAACCATTCCACCTTTGAGAGAAAGAAAAGAAGATATAATAATGCTTGCAAATTATTTTCTTGAAGCAAAATCACCTGTCAGATCACCGAAAAAACTTTCTCCTGAAGCTGCAGAGCTATTAATGAATTATGAATTCACCGGTAATGTTCGTGAGCTTGAACACATAATTGAGCGTGCAATAATCTTTGCTGATGGTGATACTATTAAAGCTGAGGATTTGAATCTTCCCGTTACAAGAGGAGGAAATGTTGCCAGAGGCAGAGGACCTGTTGATATTCCTTCTGATATACTTAGCATGGAAGAGCTCGAAAAATGGCACATTGAAAATGTACTGAATGCAAATAAGTGGGATCGTACCCAAACTGCAATGCAATTGGGAATTAGTCCCAAAACGCTTTATACTAAAATTAAAAAATACGAATTGAAGCAGAACTGATTAAATGTCTGATGATTTGTTAAGAAGAATTAATGCAATCGATTTATTTGAACTTCAGAATACTGGAATTGCATTAACTGATAAAACTTTTAAAGTAACATGGTTTAATAAAAGTTTTAAGAAAACTGCCGGAACAGGCAGAATTAAAGGTATATCCTTAACAAGTCTTTTTAACATTTCACTTCCCAACGAAAGTGAATTAACTTCTGCCTCTAAATCAATAGTTGTCCCTCTTCCATCTTATGGAAAAAATTTAATAATCACTCCAATTTCTCAACAGAAGAAAAATGATACGGGAGCATTTTTTGTTGAGTTGTTTCCTCTTTCAGATTACAGCGGAGATATACAGAATGATCAGATAATTCAGAACCTGAAATTCCAGAAAGAATTGCAGGAAATTCTTGTTCTCCTGCTGAAAGAAAAATCAGTTGAAATAATTTCAGAAGAAGTTCTTTCAAGACTTTATAATATCACAAAAAGTGATTTTGGAATTGTTGTTCTTCATAACAGAGATGATAAAAAACAATATATCTACTTTGATCCTCAGATTATTCTCACATCAAAAGAAGAAATTGAGAAAGCTGTAAATTATAATTCATCCTTCATCACAAAGTGGCTCGAGTTAAACAGAAGACCATTGCTTGCACTTAATCATCAAAACAATATTGGTTACGGATTAGTGCAATCACTCAACTGCGAATCAATTTGCATTGCGCCGTGTTACTTTGATAATGTGTTACAATCAGAAATTATTCTTGGTAAAATAAACAGCACATTTTCTTCATCGCATATAAGCGTTGTAGAACAATTTGCTACAATACTTTCATTTGCTATCAGTAATATTAAAACGCGTGAACTAAATCAGGCATTGGAATCAAGGTTATTACAGGCACAAAAACTCGAAACGATTGGAAAACTTTCCAGTGGAATGGCTCACGATTTTAATAATCTTCTCTCAAGTATTTTCGGCAGTCTTAATCTTCTCAGAAACAGAGTTCCCGCAAATGAATCCGTAACAAGATTGATTGATAATATTGAGAACTGTTCAATAAGAGCTAAAGATTTAACAAAAGGATTACTTGCGTTTGGCAAACCTACTCCGAAAAGGAAAGAAATTGTTTATCCGAATCTTTTATTAACCGAACTTATAAAAGTTATCGTACAGACTTTCCCGAAGAACATTACAATTGAAGAAAGAGTAGAAAGCAATCTGCATAGTATTCTTGGCAACAGTACAGAAATTTATCAGATACTTTTGAATCTCTGCGTCAATGCAAAAGAAGCTATTGAAGGAAAAGGCAAAATTACAATTGCTGCTGAGAATGTTTTAATTGATGATAAAAATTCGATCAATTATCCGCTATTGGATAAAGGAAAGTATGTTAAATTATCTGTGAGCGATACCGGCGTTGGAATTGATGAAGAAAATCTTTCAAAGATTTTTGATCCTTACTTTTCCACAAAACAAAAAGATACTGGTTCTGGCTTAGGATTGTATGTTACTTATGGAATAATAAAAGCTCATAACGGACATGTTGATGTTTCAAGTAAAGTTGGTGAAGGAACTACATTCGATGTTTACATTCCGGCTTTTGAACCAAATAAAATTGATAAGACAAAAGCAGCTAATAAAATTATCATGCTTGCAGACGATGAAGAAATGTTAAGTGATATTCTTGGTGAAATGCTTGAGACTTATGGTTATTATGTAGTTAAAGTAAAATCCTCAGAAGAAGTAATACAGGTGTTAACAGAAGAAATAAAAGTTGACCTTTTAATTATTGATTACAACATGCCGCAGATGAACGGTTTGGAATGTGTAGCTGAGTTGAGAAAAAGAAACTTTAATATGCCAGTGATACTTTCATCAGGAAGTTTAAGTTTTGACGATGCTGATTTGGAAAAAGTTAAAATCAACAGCAAACTTCTTAAACCATACGAGTTCGAAACAATGTTAAAGACCATTCAGGAACTGCTTTAATTATTCTATCACTTCTTTATTTTCATCATTATTATCTTCATCAAGTTTTACCATTTTAATATTGGAAGTGTACTTAGACAGAATCGGTGTTCTGATTTCATTTAATTGATTTAGAACATCTGTTATTTCTTTAATGGCTATGTCAATATAATTCATTCTCTTCAATATCAGATCTTTTGATATTTCATCCTTCTCAAGTTCCCGTTTTATTGCAGCGGAAGATAAGCTCAAAAGTGTAAGTGGTTGTTTTATTTTATGATTTGCCGTTACTACAGTTGCCATAAAAGTATCGCGTTTCTCTGCTTCCAAAAGAAGTTTATGCGCTTCGGATAATTTTAATGCTGACTTAACTCTTGCAAGCAGTTCAATTCGGTTGAATGGTTTTTTTATATAATCGAATGCCCCGGCTTCAAGTCCTTCTTTCGTATCATCTGCACCGGATTTTGCTGTAACAAGAATAATAGGAATATCTTTCGTTGCAGGATCATTTACAAGTCTGCGACATACTTCAATTCCAGTAATATCAGGCATCATCACATCCAAAAGAATTAAATCCGGAAGTTCATTTAATGCTTTCTCAATTCCTGTTGAACCGTTATATGCAGTTATTACTTCATATCCTTCATGCTCCAATCTATCCTGAAGCATAAAAACATTCTCTGGAAGATCATCTATGACTAATATTTTTTTCATATCTAATTCGATTTAACTTTTAAAAAATGCTGACTAATTTTAGTTGAAATAATTGTTGAATTAACCGGCTTTGGTATATAATCATTAAAACCGTTTTTAAGAATAATTTCCTTATCGCCAGCCATTGCTTTAGCGGTAACTGCATAAACCGGAACATCATTCATCTTTTTTATAGAACGAATATTCTTTAAAGTCTGAAAGCCGTCCATCCCAGGCATCATAATATCGAGCAAAATTAAATCGGGTTTAATATGATCCAGCATTTTCAGGCATTCAATCCCTGATTTAGCCAGATAAGTTTTATATCCCAAAGCTTGAACTAATTCATTCATCGTAAAAAGTGTATCGGGATCATCATCAACTATTAATATTTCTTCTCTGTCTTTTTGTTTCAAACTGCTTGTATTTAAAGTATTGCCAGCAAGTTCTGTTTTACTTTTTTCCTCAAAACTTTTTGGATACTTTGACTCTTCCTGCTGCTTAATTCTGTCACGAACAATTTTAAGAACATCCATCGGATGACCTTGAGATTTGATTGCAATGTGCTCAACAATAGAATTCAGTTCTTTCTTTTCACTGTCAGTTAAATCTTTTGCTGTACTTATAATTACAGGAATATTTCTGGTCAGCGGACTGTTTTTTAATTTATGAGTGAGAGTAATTCCATCAACCTTTGGCATTATCAGATCAATAATAATTAAATCAGGCTGTACTTCTGCAATTTTATTGAATGCATATTCGCTGTCCTGAATATATTCTATTGTGATACTTTCACTCTTAAATTCTCTTGTAAACTTTTCGAACTCAAGTTCATCGTCATCAACTATTACTATTTTCTGAATTTTCCTTTTAGTTGATGCTTCGAGTTTATCGAATGCTGCTAACAGATTTTCTGATGTGATCGGTTTTACAAGATATTCAAATGCGCCCAGACCTAATCCAACATTTTTCTCACCAATAAAGGATACAAGTATTACCGGAATATCTTTGGTGTGAGAATTTTCTTTAAGTTCTTTCAAAGCTGTCCAGCCATCTTTATCGGGCAGCATTACATCAAGAGTAATGGCAAAAGGTTTATGTTCAATCGCCAGTTTAATTCCTGTTTCAGCATCAGATGCAAATATGACTTCGTAACCTCGTGTGGTTAGATATTGTCCAATTATAAAACGCACATCTGGATCATCATCAATTACAAGAATTGGTTTATCAGTATTTTGTTTTGCAATTTCAATCGAATCAATTTGCTGTTCTGATTTCCAGCTGTCGTTTCTGTAATGGACAGGAATAGTAAATGAAAAGATTGAACCTTTCCCAACTATACTTTTAACCCAGATTTTTCCGCCAAGCAAATCTATTATCTTCTTTGAAATTGCTAATCCTAATCCTGTACCGCTGTATCTTCTGGTTGTAGAACCATCAACTTGTCTGAATTCTTCAAAGATAATCTTTTGTGCATCTTCAGGAATTCCGATTCCTGTATCACTAACAGAAAAGACAAGAAAATTATCTTCAGTAATCGCAACGCTTAATTCAATGTTTCCTTTGTCAGTAAATTTAACAGCATTGCCAAGCAGATTTATTAGTACTTGCGAAACTCTTCCTTTATCTGTTGTAATGATTAATCTTGTATCGCATTTACGATTGATTGTAAATCTCAAACCTTTTTCATTTATCAGCGGTTGAATTGTGGAAGAAACATCTTCAATTAATTCTTCTAATAGAATTTCTTCTTCTCGTATCTCCATCTTGCCTGCTTCTATTTTCGACAAGTCAAGAATATCATTAATCAGATTCATAAGTCGTTTGCCGCTTTTCAAAACAACTTCTAATCGCTCTCTGTTTTTATCATCAAGCTGAGCTTTATCAAGAATAAGTTCAGTTAATCCAAGGATAGAATTCATTGGTGTGCGAAGTTCGTGCGACATACTTGCAAGGAATTGTGATTTAAGTTTAGTTGATTCTTCAGCTTTCTCTTTTTGTATTTCAAGTTCATTTGCTTTTTCTTTAAGCTGCTCAGAGAGTTTTAACAAAGTTTCGTTCTGATTTTTGATTTGCTCATTTTGTTTTTGCATTTCTTCATTCAGTCGGCTTAACTCTTTGACAAAATTTTCTAACTGCACGAAAGCTTTTGCATTAGTTAAACCAATAGCCAACTGTTCCTGAATTTTAGAAAGATATCTGATTGCTTCATCCGAAGGTTTATTAAGCGAGCCAAATTCCAGGATTGCAACTATTCTATTTGAGTAAATAACAGGACGGATATGAAGATATTTAATTTTGATATCAAAAATTCCTGTTGAAGCAACAGGCAGAAAATTATCAGATTCAATTGTTAATGGCTCTTTTGTTTCAAGAACTTTTTTATAAAAGATATTATTCTCACTGCCAATATTATTATGGCCCAGTCCGAATGAAGTTATAAAATTAATCTCATCATCATCTACAGAATAAATTGCTCCGACGGTAAAACCACAAGTGTTAATAATCTTTTTTAATGCTGCATCTGATATTTCTTTTAATGAGGGATTTTGATTAATCAGAGTAATAAACTCAGTATAATCATTCATCTCTTTTTGATTTTTTACAATCTCATCAAGCATAAGATTAAAAGCGTCGCCAAGCTTTGCAACTTCATCTTTACCTTTGAGCGGAACACGAATACTATAATTACCGGTTCTTATCTGCTCAGTTGCAAAACTAAGTTCACCAATTTGTCTTCTGATTTTATTTGTAAGAAGATAAGTAAGAATGAGTGAAATTATTATTCCAACAAATCCGATGATGAAAAGAACATTTTTCAGAGTATCGCGAAGAGTTGCTGCTTCACCCATTTTATTAAAAATCAGAAATGAGATATTTGTTTTGAGCAGATCATCTGCATTGGTTTTATATAAAGTGGCGAGAATATCAGATGCCTTAGTTCCCTGTGTGTAAATATCAAAACTATTTTTATTCCTCAGATAATTATAGGCAGTGTTTATAAGATAAAGGTACTCTCTGTTAACAGTAGGATTTGAAATTTCTGCAGCAGAGTTTTCCCAAATTATTGCAACTTCAGCATTAATTCGTTGAGATAAATCTTCAATAAAATTCAGGTTTAAAATTTTTCCGTAGTAATAAGTCAGTCCCTCAAAATTCTTTTTCTTTACAACTGCAAGAGGATTTATTTCAAGAAATTTTTGAATTGTCTTCACTTCAGTATTAGTGAGAACATTTTTACTTAAGAATATATTTTCGATTGTGCTTTCATCTGACTTAACGAGAATAACGAAGTCTAAAGTTTTTGAATTAAGTAAAGCTGACTTGTTCTGATTTTTATTCTCAACAAAAAATAAAAGTTCATCATCCAGATCAGATAACAATTTCTGAAAAGTGTAGATGAAGCTGTTGGATGAGTTAATTAAATTTTTGGTTTGTTGTGAGTTGAGAGTATTAAAAATCAGTGAGTAAAAAACTGTAGCAGCTGAAAGGAGAATTATAACAACAACAGTAAAATTTATAAGCAGTATTCGGAAGCTTATTTTCATTTGGTATCATTATCTCTACTCTTTTTGGAGTACTTTTCTGATGGTGATCAAAAGCTCATCAAAGTCATAAGGTTTACTGAGAAAATCATTCGCACCCATTTTAGCAGAGTCAATTGCACTCTTAACATCTGCATAAGCTGTAAGAACAATAACTTTAGCTTTAAGATCGCGATGTTCCATTTCTTTCAAAACTTCAAAGCCATCAATCCCCGGCATTTTAAGGTCAAGAAGCATTAGATCAACTGATTTTTTTCTCAGAAAATCTAATGCTTCAAAACCATTGTTAACATAATTTACATCGTAACCTACTTCTGATAGTTCTTCACTAAGAACTTTGCATAAATTAATATCATCGTCAACTATCAGAATAGATTCCATTTAAGTTACCTGTTTTCTATTGTTTCAGTCCCATTCAACTGATAGAACTTAATCCTGTTATTCGATTCAACTCTTTCTTTCATAATTAAATTGTCAGAAGTCGGATTCTTATGTCGTTCTTCAAGAGTTGGTAATAATTCAGCTTTAAGAAGGATAACAAGTTCTTTTTTTCTTGTAACTGTCTGATCTGAACCAAACAAATATCTCAAACCAAAGAACCAGCCTGGTAAATCTTTAAGGAATGGGATTCCATTTCTGGTCTGGGTTTCTTCATTAACAAACAAACCTCCCAAAACTGTTTCTTCGCCATTCAGCATAAGTATCTGTGTTGAGGCATTGGTCTTTCTGATTTCAGTAGTTTGTTCATTTAACGAGAATGAACTTCTTTCAACAAGAATTTTTAGCAAAATATAGTTTACTCCTTTTTCATTATATATATAAGGTGTAACTTCTATAATTGTACCTGTTGGGAAAAACTTTTCAACAGTGTTACCGGCAAAGTCTCTTGTTCTTACTGAGAAATCTGAACCAACCTGAATTCTTCCCTGATTTTTATCTCGAACTACAATTGATGGATTTGCTATAATCTCACCAAGATTTTCTTCTTCAAACCATCTGAATAGAGCAGTTGCTTCTCCAAAGAAGCTTCCAACTTTACCAGATGCTTCACTTGTAATATCAAGTTCAGGTGGACGCGTTTGTTGTTGCTGTTCTGAAGTGGTTTGAGTAAATAACTCAGCCCCAACATTCCAATCGCCTTTTGACAAAAGTATTTTCCAATCAATACCTCGCTTCCTTGATTCTGAAACATCCATTTCAAAAAAGACAGCGGAGATTTTTACTTCTCTTGTATCGAAGGATGCATATTCTGGCAGTGATTTTAACTTATCTTCACCAGGTCTTTTTACGATTATTACATCTTCAGTTTCTTCGAATATATAACCATTGTATTGAACAATCACAAGCAGTGCTTTATCATAAGGCATTGCTTCTATCTCAATACCAATTGGATCTTTTGAATCAATAGTTGAGACAATCCTCTTTCCGGTTGTTGTTTCGCTCACTTTACTGAGCAATGCAATTGCTTCATTAAACGGGAGCGACTGTGAAAGAGTCACAAGCTCATCGGGATTTCTGAAGGTCTTGAATTGTTTTTCAAGACGCTGCTGAGGGAGAACATCCCCAATTAAGACAAACACAATTATTAAGATTGAAGTTATTGTTTTCATTTTTACTTCTCTTATTTTTTCTTATTAAACTCTGTTCGATCTAATTCAAGAACGACATTTTCTATTATACCACCTTTATTAAGAACGAAGCTGACTTTGCTGTTCTGATAATCAATCTTGGTAAGATAACCCAAGTAAACCTGCTCACCTTCCCAAACCAGATAAGTATTACCTTTCGTGTCAGCTATAAATGCACCTTCCGGAATTAAAGCAAGTAATCTTGCACCCTGAACATCAAGTAAACCGTCAACATTTGGCGGAATCTCGTTTCTGATTAACGGGAAGAATGCATCATAAATTTGACCAGTTGCAAGATTGTTTTCTACAGGCACTGCTGGTGCAAATCTGCTGTCGGTGGAAAAATATACCAGAACATCCATTGTAAAATTTACAAGGAACAATGGATTCTGATTTTTATCTGTCTTAACCAGGTTACCAAAACTTATGGTTTTGATTTTCTTCAACTCTTTACTTTGCTCGATCGCATAAATCAACTTGTAAACTTCGTTGAAGTATCCAAAACCTGAAAGTTTATAGGAATGAGTAAGAAACTCTTTATCCTGGTTTTGATCAAGATATTCAACATTCACCTGAGTTTGATCAGAGAAACCTGATGTAACATTATTAATAAAGTTAAAAAACTTTATTGAAGAAAGATTCTGCGGAATGTTGAATTTCCGGTGTGCGAGTATTGAATCCAGTTCAGCTGATCTTTTTGCTAATTCCATGTAGCGGTTATTAAGCTCAACAGGATCAATTACTTTAGCATTGAGCTCTTTTAGTTTTTCTCTTTTTTCATCCAGCTTTTTTCCCTGAATGAAAATAAGATAAATCATTCCCGCTGCAACAATTACAACAAGAAGACCAAGAAGAACCAGAGTACTTCGTAATTTTTTATTCATTTTTCTTCTTTGGATATGAAGATATATCGAAAATTATATTGTATTTATAAGCATTTTGTTCTCTCAGTGGTTCATAGAGAACACTCTTGAGAGTTGCTGATTCCAGGTTATAAGCAAATTCACTAAGCGCTGGTCTATCAAGTCCGTATCCTTCGAGCAGAACTTTTGGTCCTTCATCTTTAGAGATTCTTGATAACCATAGATTTTGTTTTCTTCCGGCAAAGTTAGCAATGTCAGAAATTACTTCGTGCCATACACCAGCACCGGCAGAAGCAGAGTCAAGTATTGCAACAGTCTGATCAAAACTATTAATCTTGCCTTCCAGTTCAGCAATCTTTGAAAGCACTTCCTGATTTTGTCTCATCAGAATGGTTTTCTGAGTTATTTCCTGATCAAGTTGTGCAGAGTCTTTATTGTTCTGTAATACTTTAAGCGTAATTAAAAATGGCGCAATGAATAATAACGGAAGAACAGCAAAGCTGTGCCAGGAGAACTGGAAAAACTTTTGTTCTTCGGAAATATATTTTGGAAGAAGATTAATTCCTTTATGTTCTTTGGCAAGCTCATCGAAGAACTCAGTGGCAATTGCCATAGGAACACTGAAAGAAGAAATCTTGCTTTTAACTTCATCACTAAGCGAAGATAAATCAAAATCATCAAATTCAAGACGACTAACATTAGCTTCAGGAAAAGTTCCGTAGAATGATAGAATCAGATTTTCGGAATCATCTTCGCCGCACACAATAATATTATCAAGTGATGAAACTCCTCCGGTTTCCATCTCAAGTAGAATCTTGGAGAAGTAAACATCATAAGTATGAAGATTAAGTGTTCCGATATCAAGCGTAGTTCCGATGTGTTTTAGTTTTCTTCCTTGCAGGAAAATAAGTTTACTGTATTCCTTCCCTATATAAACAATGAGACTTTGATCATCAGGGAAGAATTTTTTTCGTTTAGCTACATAGTATGCAAGTGCAACATCTGCACTTTTAATTGTTGGAACCTTAAAGAATTTCTTACCAAAATGATTTGCGATTCCATTAATCAAACTGACACAAGCAACCTGTCCATCAACGAAAGCTGCTAGTAATCCGCCATCGGAGAGTTCAGTATAATCAATGCTGCCTTTTTCTACATTGATATTTTTTGAATCTCTAATTTCATTAATTAAAGATTCAATAATCTTCTGGGGTTTAAGATTTTTCGGACCCTCATAAGTGTGATAGAAAATGGCAGGCTCTGTTAACGCCGGGATGAATTCAACTTTTGCAGGATTGATATTCTTGAATGCCTGAGCCATTGCAATAATGCTTGGTGAATCGGCTTGTCCAATTAGTCCACCAGCATCCTGACCAGTATCAATCCCTTCAAGCTGAAGTCCTTCAGTATCGAGACTAAAGGGTGTTGATGCTTCAGTTCCGACTTTCGGAGCAACAACATCAACTGCAGCAGTACTAAGTACTTTAAGTTTAGTACTGCCTTTCTCTTTAGTAACGACTGCAAGTTTTGTATCATTGCCTTCGCAATATATGCAGGCGATTGTTTTCATTTCTTATGCTGCTAATATTTGATGAATTCTTGTTTTGTTATTTGCGTAAGTGATTGCTGTTTCTAATGAAATTTTCTTCTCCAAATATAATCTCTTTAAATCTTGTTCCATAGTGATCATTCCCTGAGCACCACCCTGATTCATCATCATATAAATTTCACTCGTGTTGTTATTCTTTATTGCGGCTTTAACATTCGGGGTAACAATCAATACTTCTTTAGCAAGTACACGCTTTCCGTCAAGACTTGGAACAAGTTTCTGAGATACAATTGAAATAAGCACATCAGCTAATCTGTTTCTTACGCGTTCCTGTTCTGTTGGATGAACTTCGGCAATAATTCTGTCTATAGATTCAACGGCTGATGATGTGTGCAATGTTGAAAATACTTTATGACCTGTATCTGTTACTTCAAGTGCAGCCATAATCGTATCTGGATCTCTCATTTCACCAACTATAATTATATCAGGGTCTTGTCTTAAGGCCTGAACAATTCCATCTTTAAATGTTGCAACATCTCTTCCAACTTCGCGATGTTTAATTAATGAAACATTTGAAGTGTGAACATATTCAATTGGTGCAGCTATAATAATAATATGGCAAGGATCAAATTTGTTGTGGTGATCTACAATTGAATCAAGAGTTGTTGATTTACCTGAACCAGTTATACCGGTAATTAAAGATAAGCCGAACTTGATATAACCGTGGCTCATTGTTCTGACAACATTAGGATGAAATTCAAGACTTGCCAGAGGCCTGATAGTCTGATTTATTGCTCTCATATTTAAAGTGAGAGTATCGAGATCAAAATATGCATCAGCTCTGAATCTTACATTTACATTTCTTCTTTCATAAAGAAATGTATAACTGAAGTCGAGGTTTTTATTTTCCCAAAGGTGTTTTCTCTGATTTGAATTAAGAAGATTTATTATGATTGTAGCAGCTTCATCATCTGAAAATTGAGGAAGATCTTTAGCTCTTTCTTTATTACCATAAACACGCATCCAGATGTAACCGCAGTTACCGTGGCCACCAACTTCAATATCTGAAGCGTCACGCTCAATCATGCTTGTAAGAAATTTATTGAAAAGTTTTCGGAGAAGTATTTTATCCTGATCTTTTATCTTATCTATATTTTCAATTATGTAATGAACTCGATCAGGACCAAACAGACCTTCGGGAATTGTTCTACAAAAAACTTCAAGTACTTTTTTTTCTTCTTGAACGTTCACAAAACTCCCTGAAATTTATTTTACATATATAATATTATATATAAAACTATACCAGACTTTGAAAAAAGTTTTAACGACATTTAGATTTTTTTTTAATCAATTGTCCTTAAAAGTAAGGTAAATTTTACAAGTTGCAATAAAATTTTACTGTTCTGTTGTATTTGCAAGAACTTCTTCAATTGAAGTTAAGCCCATCTTAACTTTTTCAAAGCCGGCTTCCCTCAAGGTAAGTGTTCCATCTTTTCTTGCCTGTTCACGAATTTTTTCTTCATCTATTTCTTCACCAGCACGAACAATAATATGTCTTATCTCTTTAGTGAAGTACAATGCTTCGTGAATAGCAATTCTTCCTTTATAACCAGTATGATTGCATTGGTCGCATCCCACTGCCTGATAAATAGTATAGTTTCTCCACTCCGCAATATTCAATCCTGCAGCACTCATTACTTCTTCGTCAAAGTTAACAACTTTTTTCTTACAATTATTACAAAGTCTCCTGATAAGTCTTTGTGCTACGATAAGATTAATTGCATATGCAATAAGGAAAGGTTCAATTCCCATTTTATACAATCTTGAAACAGCACTCGGAGCATCATTCGTGTGAAGCGTTGAGAATGTTAAGTGACCTGTGTTAGCAAGTTTAATTGCGGTCTCAGCTGTCTCTCTATCTCTCATCTCACCAACCAACACGATGTCAGGATCGTGACGAAGTATTGATCTGATGGCTTGTTCAAAGTTCATCTTAAAACCAATCTTCAACTGACGAGCTCCTTCAATAACATATTCAACAGGGTCTTCAACTGTAAGAACATTTACTTCAGGACTTATAACCTGATAAAGTGCTGCAACCAATGTTGTACTCTTACCACTTCCCGTTGGACCCGTAAGGATTACCATTCCTTGTGGTTCGTTAATAGCTTTTTCAAATGCTTTTTTAGCATAACCGGCAAGACCAAGTTTATCAAGGTCCTTAATAACTTTTCTATCATCAAGAATTCTTATTACAACGCTTTCAAACTTGTTTCTAAGCTCGGTTCCAACCATCGGAAGAATAGAAACTCTGAATCTGACTATATGATTATCAATCTCTCTTTGTATAAAACCATCCTGAGCCATTTCTCTTTCAAATCTATCCATTCCCTTTGAACGATCTTTTACAACTGCAACAACAGCTTCAGGCAAAGTGTTTTCTTGTGTATGCCATAGTTGTAAGTTGCCATCAATTCTGAACATTATGTCTGTCTTATTCCCCGAGCGTGGAATAAAGTGAATATCACTCGCACCTTTTCTGACACCTTCAATCAATGCACCTTCAACAAGGTTTATAAGAGCACTTCGGTTTATCTCTGCCTCAAGTTCCTGTTCATCAATTCCACCATCATCAATTGGCGACTCAAGAAATTCCTGCTGCTCTTTTTCTAATTCTTTAAGAAATTCATTCTCAGGCGGTAGAATAATATTTATGAGTTTGTCATAATCTTTCTTTTTTATAAAGATTACTTCATGCTTCTTTGCATTAAGTCCGAATGCAATCTTTGCAATTTCTCTATCTGTAGGATCAGTTGCGGCAAGAATTAATTTATCACGGTTGCGATCATCAAACATAAAAGGTATAACACCGTGCTCAAGCATCTGCTTTTTAAGATTTTCTCCGCCGCTTTCAATCAGGTTTCGGATTAATTGAAGTCGGCTTTCAGGAATTTCTTCTGGCTTAGTATCTAATTCACGGAATGCGTAAAGGATTGCAACTTCACGAAAGATTACATCGTGGTCATAACCAAAATCCTGCACAAGTATCTGCGCAAGATTTCTTTTTACTTTACTCTTATCATTGTTTTTGGCGTTAATAGCCCTCTCAAGTGTTTGAGCATCGATTATCCCCTTTTTGTAAAGGAGATAACCGATTTTATCGCTCATCTCGAGATTTGTATCAATCATGTTACTCTGAATTCCGTATTTGTTATTGCTGCAGTTCCTGGTGTTTTAGGTCTTACAGTTGCAGTTTCAGCTGAAACTAATGTTAATGCTATCATTACGACCATTATTATCATTGCAATTGCAACCTGAATAAGTTCGATCAGGTTTTTAAGTTTATACACCGTTTCTGCTTCATAATAGTTTGCTAATTGCAATGCTGTATTTTTAATTGTACCCGTTTCTTCTCCTGAGTGAAATCTTGACAATGCTGTTTCCGTAAAAACTCCTGAAGCTTCAAATGCTTCAGTAATTCCAATACCTTTTTTAATCATAAGCGGGATTGCAACATTTTTTATTCTATCTTCAAAATATCTGTTGCCAGCAGCTTCAGCAGCAATTCTAATAGGTTCAATACTTTCTGCAGAACCACTATACAATGCATAGAACACACGACAAAAAACTTCAATCAATGTTTTATGAATCAATGGACCAATAACCGGCAAAGTTAAAATCCATTTATCAATAAGATAAGCACCCTTATCAGTTCGCGAAAAATAGAACAATCCTACTGGAGGAATAATAAAAAATGCCGCCACAAGATAAGGATTCTCAATTAAAAAGTCACTAATCTTCAAGGTAAATGCAGTCATTGGTGGAAGCTCTACTCCGAAACGAACAAACAATTTTGCTGTTTCAGGAAAGATGTAACCTACATAGAAGATGACTGCAAGAAACAATACAAACACAGTTACCATAGGAGTTATAAGTGCGCTTCTCAAATTTTTTCTGAACTCCTGTCGTCGTTCAAGAAACTTTGCTGTAGCTTTATATATCTCAGTCATATTACCTGACTTTGAAGCAAGTCCAAGCATATAAGCAGTAAACTTACCAAAAACATCCTGATATTTTAAGAAAGTAACCTGGCTATCAGCACCTTTTTTAAGTTCATTATTAATTTCTTTTAATGTGTTTTTAAGTGTAGCATTCTGTGTGTCGTTGATAAGCAGATTAAGAATTTCACCGTAAGATAATTTCTGCTCGAGAAGTTCAGCACTGATTTTTACGAATGTAACGATTTCAGCTACAGGAGGTTTTGACTGAAAGTCTATTAGCTTCTGGTTAACAGAAATTACTTTATAACCAAGACGGGTTAAAGCATCTTCAACTTCTTTTTTGTTGAAAGCTTTCTGTTCACCTTTTATAGGTTTATCATTCCCCTTTTGAGCTTTGTAGAGAAAAGTTCTTTTCTTTTCGATGGAAAGAACCTTTAACTGATTTTTCTCTGCAAGTGCTGCAAGTTTTTTCTTTCCTTCACTGAAAGCATTAGCTGAAAGAGTTCCGGTGATTGTTTGACCGTTAACTTTTTGAGCTGTGAATTTGAATTCAACCATTTCTTACTCGTGTTTGTTTTTATTAGTCAATCAATTTCAAATATAGTTCCAGAAATATTAGCGGTTTTTTATTCAATTATCGAACTTATTAAGGTGTTTTTAACAATCTATCTGAAAAAAAGAAATACTAAGTAAAAAATTCTTACAACTTTTATTGATTGAGTTTCTTTTAATTAAGTTATGTCATGCACATCTGATAAAAACCTTCGAGGTTTTCTGAAATGATTACGAATTTTTCTTTTATTTTAACTCCATTTTTAGCCAAACCTCGAAGGTTTCACAGATTTGCGTAAGGGCTGTCTAAAAAGTAAATTTTTATGTCACACTGAACCGTCATCCGTCAACTGACGGAGACGGATGTCGAAGTGTGATCTTGGTCCAAATTGTCAGTCTTCGACAAGCCTGACAATTTTTAACTTATTAGACAGCCCCATTCGCAGCATTTAAATAAATGTTATAAGATCGTAATACAGACTTAAGTCTGTGTTACGGAAAATTGG
>Ga0272446_1002700_pt1 | contig 23651 bp, 21 predicted proteins | sample YNPCB0061_FD_194587 | JGI IMG/M metagenome (GOLD analysis project Ga0272446, IMG submission 194587) | Hot spring microbial mat communities from Yellowstone National Park, WY, United States - YNP-CB-006-1 | ecosystem: Environmental > Aquatic > Thermal springs > Hot (42-90C) > Sediment | place... | reverse complement strand
CAAAATGGCGGCTGAGGCCCGAGGCACTGGCGGCTCGCGTGGCGGAGCAGAAGTCGGTGCTCGAGCGTGGTGCGGCTCTGGTCAAACCAGGGGGCCGGCTGGTCTACGTGACATGCTCCGTCCTGCCGGAAGAAAATACCGGGCAAATTGCGGCGTTCCTGAAAGATCATGCAGACTTCCAGATTGTCCCGACGGACGAGGTCTGGGGCACGGCCTTGCCGGGTGCCCCCCCTCCGTCCGCCGACGGACGTGGGGATACGCTGTTGCTGACACCCGCCCGTCACGGCACGGACGGCTTCTTCATCGCCATCCTTCTGCGTAGGGCCTGACCGAAGTTTCTGTGGATTGCGGGACGACGTGGTCAAGGCTCGACGCCCGGAAGGACATCTCATTTCGTTGCAAAATCCTCGCTTCTCCCGGGCGAGAAGCAGGGCCGGCTTCGCCCCCACGGATCACGCAAATGCCAACTTTTCGCCGTTGACAACGCACGCGCCGAAACTATCTGATGCGGCGTTTGTCGACGGCTGACGGCAAATCGAGGGAGAGATGCTGTGGTCCGCATCCGGGCGCTTTGCGCTGTGCCCCGCTCGTGAGGCCAATTGAGGTCAATGAATGAGCGGCAGGCGGCACTCCTTCCTCTCACCGAAATGCGAAGTTCATCCCACTCCAGATCGCGGCGGCCATACCGTCGTCGCGCGCGAAGCGATCGCCAAAGGCGAGTTGATCGTCGTTTGGAGCGGCACGCTCGTGTCGGGTGAAGAGCTGAATACAATGCCCCAATCGGTGCGGCGGTATTCGCTGCAGGTCGAGGAAAATCAGTATCTGGTCTCGCTATCCGATTGCGAGCCGCCGGACTATGTGAACCATAGTTGTGAGCCGAATGCGGGGCTGTCCGGCCAGATCACGCTCGTTGCCATGCGCGACATTCAGGCGGGCGAGGAAATCACCTACGACTACGCGATGAGCGACGGCTCCCCTTACGACGAATTTGATTGTTCATGCGGGTCGCCGCACTGCCGCGGACACGTTTCTGGTGATGACTGGCGCCGCCCGGAACTCTGGCGGCGCTACGCGGGATATTTTTCCCCCTATCTTCAGCGCCGGATTCTGGCGGCCGAGGCTTTGCGTGTCCTCGCTGTCAAACGGCGGCGGATGCCTCGAAAGGCTCTGCTTGCCCCGGTGATCGTCCCCGGCGAGTGACTGGGCTTCAATCTCGCCTATCGTTTGGTGCCGAGCTTGAGATCGACGAGTGCATCGAAGATGCGATAGTCACAGGTGAGCTCTTCACCGGCCTCGATATCGCGCGTAGCAATATCGTAGCCTTCAATCGCACCCTTCTCGTGCACGCCGGCCGTGTTGGGGTCATCCGAGTGATTCATGAAACGGGCATTGTCGGCGCAGAGAACGTAAAGCCCGCTCGCGGCATCGAGATAGACATGGTCAAGCAGGCTTGACCGCGCCGGCTCCGGTATTTCGTCGAGTTCGACTTCGGTCAGCAGCCGATCGTAGGCGGGCATGAACCGCCACGTCACGGTGCCTTTCGGAATGTCCTCATCGGCGAAGAGACCGATCCCGGCGATGGAGCTTGGCTTGAGCCGTGTTTTCACCATAAGCATGGATTTGAAAGGCCCTTTCCGCCTTAGTGTTCGCCGGCTGTCCGATGCCGTCCAGTGTACGCACGTACAGGATGTTCGTTCCGTGGCGGGCCGAGTTTGCCCGGACGGCCAGCGATTTCAACAGCTCGTCGGGCTCCCTGTCGCAGCCGGAACCAAAGGGTGGCCATTGCAGCGTTGGCCCTGATCGCGTAGGGGAAAGTTTGAAAAGAGAGCCAACCGAATTTGACCGACACCGTTCTCATCATCGATTTTGGAAGCCAGGTCACGCAGCTTATCGCGCGGCGCGTGCGTGAGTCGGGCGTCTACTGCGAGATTCACCCCTATCAGACTGCGGCAGAGGCCTTCGCCCGTCTGAAACCCAAGGCGGTGATTCTGTCCGGCGGTCCGGCTTCCGTCACCGAGCCCGGATCGCCGCGAGCCCCTGAAGTGGTCTTTTCCTCAGGGGTTCCCGTGCTCGGCATCTGCTACGGCCAACAGACGATGGCCGAGCAACTGGGCGGCAAAGTCGAAGCTGGCCACGACCGCGAGTTCGGCCGTGCCTTCCTGTCAGTCGCGACGCCAAGCCCCCTCTTCGAAGGCGTCTGGTCTCCGGGCGAGCGCCATCAGGTCTGGATGAGCCACGGCGATCGGGTCACCCAACTCCCCGCCGGTTTCGAGGTCATCGCAACCAGCGAGAATGCCCCCTACGCCGCCGTTGCCGATGAGGCGCGGCGCTTCTATGCCGTCCAGTTTCATCCCGAAGTCGTCCACACGCCGGACGGCGCCAGGCTCATCGCCAATTTTGTGCACAGGATCGCCGGGCTGAAGTCCGACTGGACGATGTCCGCCTATCGCCGCGAGATGACGGCGAAGATCAGGAGCGAGGTGGGCCAGGGTCGCGTCATCTGCGGACTGTCGGGTGGCGTCGACAGCGCCGTTGCGGCCGTCCTGATCCATGAAGCAATCGGAGATCAACTGACGTGCGTCTTCGTCGACCACGGCCTGATGCGCTTGGGTGAGGCGGAGGAGGTCGTCGGTCTGTTCCGCGACCACTACAACATTCCTCTCGTCCACGTCGATGCGTCCGCACGCTTTCTCGGGGCCCTTGCGGGAATTTCCGACCCGGAGTTGAAGCGCAAGACCATCGGCCGGCTCTTTATCGATGTTTTCGAGGAGGAGGCACAGAAGATCGGCGGCGCCGAATTTCTTGCGCAGGGCACCCTCTATCCGGACGTCATCGAGAGTGTATCATTTACCGGTGGACCGTCGGTCACGATCAAGTCCCACCACAACGTTGGGGGACTGCCCGAGCGTATGAACATGAAGCTCGTCGAGCCATTGCGCGAGCTCTTCAAGGACGAGGTCCGCGCCCTCGGCCGTGAGCTCGGGCTCCCCAATGCCTTCGTCGGTCGCCACCCGTTTCCGGGTCCGGGTCTCGCGATACGCATCCCCGGCGAGATCACGCGCGATAAGCTCGACGTATTGCGCAAGGCGGACGCCATTTACCTCGACGAGATCCGCCGCGCAGGTCTCTATGACGCGATCTGGCAGGCCTTCGCGGTGCTGCTGCCGGTGCGCAGCGTCGGCGTCATGGGTGACGGACGAACCTACGATCATGTTTTGGGGCTTCGCGCGGTGACCTCCGTCGATGGCATGACCGCAGACTTTTTCCCCTTCGACATGGCGTTTCTCGGTCGCGTTGCAACCCGCATCATCAATGAGGTGCGAGGCGTCAACCGCGTTGTCTACGACGTGACGTCGAAGCCGCCGGGGACGATCGAGTGGGAATGACAAGGAGCAGGCATCCGTGAATCGCGCCCTTCGCATCATTCTGGCGTTCGTGCTCGGCCTCGTTGTAGGCGAGGCGATCCCGATCGGGTACTACATCTTTGCCACCGAGTATCTTGGTCTTTTCGATCGCGATGGGGGAGGGGCAATGGGCGCCATATTCATCATGGGTCCAATCCTGGCGCTGGTACTCGGGACCATCGCCGCCATCGTCACCGCGTGGCGCACAGCCTGAAGCACGGATTGTCTTTCCTTTTCGTCAGGTCATTCGTGTCAACAACGCATCGCAAAGTGTTCAGCGAAAAATCGTAATCGGGTAACTTTCAAGCCTCCCGAGGCGATGAGTTGGATCGCCTGGGAACGCCGACGGGGAGGTGGATTTGTCCGCAATCCAGATTGGACTCATTCTTCTCGTTGCCTGTATCGTGGCGATGTTTTCGCGGAGGCTTCACTTGCCCTATAGCGTCGGGCTTGTGGCCGCCGGTATCGTCCTTGCCCTTGTTGGCAGCCAGCTCAATCTTACCCTGACGCCCGAGTTGATCTATTCGGTGCTGTTGCCGCCGTTGATCTTCGAAGCGGCATTGCAGCTCAAGTGGCGGCCTTTCCGCGACAATCTTCCAGTGAGCTTGGCGCTCGCCTTCCCAGGTGTTCTCGTCAGTGCGGCTGTCGTGGCCGTCGGCATGCATTTGTTGGTGGGTTGGAGCTGGCTTGCCGCGGCGCTGTTCGGCGTTCTCATTGCGGCGACCGATCCCGTCTCAGTGATTGCCGCATTCAAGGAGATGAAGGTCGAATCGCGTCTCAGTATGCTGGTGGAATCGGAAAGCCTTCTAAACGATGGCGCCGCAGCCGTGGCGTTCGCGATCCTCGCGCTGTTTGCAAACGGCTCGGAGATCGGCGTCGGCACGGTGCTTGCCACACTGGTATGGATGGTCGTTGGCGGTCTGGCCACCGGGGCCGCCGTTTCCGGCGCACTTTTGCTGCTCGCTGGCAGAACCGATGATCATCTCGTCGAAATCACGCTCACGACGATCGCTGCCTATGGGTCGTTTCTGCTGGCCGAGCACTTTCATATGTCCGGCGTGCTGGCATCGCTGGCGGCTGGACTGCTCGTCGGTAACATCGGTTGGAACGGCGCCATTTCCGAGGTCGGACGCGAGCATGTCATTTCCTTTTGGGAGTATGCCGCGTTTCTCTCGAACTCCGTCATTTTCATTCTGATTGGCGGACATGAGGCGCACGAAGCAACCAAGCTCCTAACTTTTGCCGCGGCCGCGGCGGTCATGCTGATGCTGCTCGGACGCGCGGCGGCAGTCTACCCGCTCTGCGCGATCTTCCGGCAGACCTCACACGTGGTTGATGCCCGCCATCAGCATGTTCTCTTCTGGGGCGGCCTTCGTGGTGCGCTCGCATTGGCGCTGGCGCTGGCGACGCCCGACACTGTCGCCGAAAAAGGTGAGCTTATCGTCGCCGCATTTGCCGTCGTCGCGTTCTCGATATTTGCCCAGGGGCTCACGATGCCCGGACTGATTTCAGCCCTTCGCTTAAAACCGCCACCTGAAGCGGATGCCGGATGAGTCCGCGTGACGAGGCACGGGTGAGGAAATGCGCGATCCTCCGGCCCATGACGACGACGCCGCTTCGAATCATCAAAGCCCGAAGCGGCGTCAATCGTCTTGTATCCTGACAAGCGAGCCGGCACCAGAGTGCCAGTGCTCGTATCACCACAAGCTATACCCGTATCTGCATATGAGAAATTTCTTCTTCCAGAACGGGCTGCCGGTCAGCTGCCACCGATCGAAGAGGTATCCACAGCCATCATAGCCATAGCCGCCGCCAATAACGATGCGCAGCCCGTGATGATGATGTGAGAAGGACAGGCTCTTGCCTCCGGCGCTGGCGGCACCGGCGCCGCCGGCGATGGCAGCGAGCGCTGCCGCCGCTGCGATAGCAAGTGATTTTCTTGACATCCTTGAGTCTCCTGGACGCGAGTTCATTTGGTGAGCGCAGACGTACGCCCACCTTCGTTGGCGCCGCAAAGCACCTGCGATGCGTGAAGTCTGGCATTCCGCCGTCGTCGTGCCTGTTCCGCGAGGAACAGGAGGCAGGCTCTATGTCGAATTTTTCCGCTCGGCAAAAATTGCCGCAACCTCGGCGCCGGAGACGTCGGTCCGGAGAGCATAGAAGTCTGCGTTTTTCTCCAGCGCCCTTTCGAGTTCTCTCTGGAAGGTCGTGCGATCGAGTTCGATCGTGCCGAACTGGCGCAGATGCTCGGTCACGAACTGCGTGTCGAGCAGCGTGAAGCCGCCCCGAATGAGGCGGGCAGCGAGGTGAACAAGCGCAATCTTCGACGCATCGCGCTCGATCGAGAACATGCTTTCCCCGAAGAACGCGCTCTTGAGCGCCACGCCATAGAGCCCGCCGACGAGTTCATCGTTGTTCCAGACCTCGACCGTGTGACAGGCACCGAGGTCGAACAATTCCCGGTAGAGCGAGCGAATACGCGTGTTGATCCATGTCGACATCCGACCCTCACGCGGCGCTGCGCAGCCGGCGATGACCCGGTCATAGTCACTGTCGATCTTGACCTTGAATGGGGTCGTGCGGACCGTGCGCAGGAGCCGGCGCGGAAAATGCAGTCTGTCGAGCGGCAGGACACCGCGTTGCTGCGGCTCGATCCAGTAGAGAGCGGGATCGTCCGCGCTTTCCGCCATCGGGAAGATGCCGCAGCTGTAGGCCTTCAGGAGGACCTGCGGCGTGATCTCGAACATCGGATCGTCGCGCGACGCCATACTGCCACTTGCCAAGCGAACTCTCGGACGCGCGCGGAACATGTCGCGCAGAGGCAAAGTCTACTTCATCCCCAGATGTTTTTCGAGCCAGTGGATATCATAAAGTCCATCGGCAATGTCCGGGTCTTTCACGAGATCCTGAAACAACGGAATCGTGGTTTCAATGCCGTCGATGACGAACTCGGAAAGAGCGCGGCGTAACCGCATCAGGCAATCGTTGCGTGTTTTGCCGTACACGATGAGCTTGCCAATGAGACTGTCATAGAAAGGTGGGATGCGGTACCCCTGGTAGACGCCGCTATCGACCCGCACGCCGAGGCCACCCGGCGGATGCCAATAGGTGATCTGGCCGGGTGACGGACGGAAGTTCTTCGGATTCTCTGCACAGATACGGCACTCGATGGCGTGGCCTTTGATCTCGATGTCTTCCTGCGTGAAGCTCAAAGGGAGTCCCGCTGCAACCCGGATCTGCTCGAGCACGAGGTCAGCGCCGGTGACCATCTCGGTGACCGGGTGCTCTACCTGAAGGCGCGTATTCATCTCAATGAAATAGAACGCCCCGTCCTCAAACAGGAATTCGACGGTGCCCGCGCCCCGGTATTTGAGCTTGCGCATGGCCGCCACGACTGTTTCGCCGATCTTCTCGCGCTGGGCGGCATTGAGGGCCGGCGACGGGCTTTCCTCCAGCACCTTCTGGTGGCGTCGCTGGAGCGAGCAATCGCGCTCCCCAAGGTGCACGGCATTGCCTTTGCCGTCACCAAAGACCTGAATTTCAATGTGCCGAGGCCTCTGGAGGTATTTCTCGATGTAAACGGAATCGTCATTGAAGGCCGCCTTCGCTTCCGAGCGGGCCGTCGAAAGCGCGACGCCGAGTTCGGCAGGGTTTGCGGCAACCTTCATTCCGCGCCCGCCGCCGCCCGCCGCCGCCTTGATGAGAACCGGAAAGCCCATGTCTTTGGCAATCTTCATCGCCTCGGCCTCAGTGGTGACCGCGCCATCCGAGCCCGGCACCACAGGTATGCCGAGCCTTTTCGCGGTCTCCTTGGCCTCGATCTTATCGCCCATGAGGCGGATGTGCTCGGACGTCGGGCCTATGAAGGTTATTTTGTGCTCCTCGAGTATCTCGGCAAAACGAGCATTCTCGGAAAGAAAACCGTAGCCCGGATGCACGGCATCGGCGCCGGTGATTTCACACGCCGTTACCAGCGCCGGTATATTGAGATAGCTTTCGCGGGCCGGCGGTGGGCCGATGCACACGCTTTCATCCGCCAGCCGCACGTGCATCGCATCGGCGTCGGCAGTCGAGTGAACGGCCACCGTAGCGATGCCGAGCTCACGGCACGCGCGCTGAATACGCAGCGCAATTTCCCCACGATTTGCAATCAGGATCTTGTCGAACATATGGGCTCCAGGGCGTCCCTGCCGGTTGTGTCCAGCCGGAAAGCGCTCTCTACTCGATGATCATCAGCGGTTCGCCATATTCGACAGGTTGCGCGTTTTCGACGAGGATCGCCGTGACGGTTCCGGAGCGTGGCGCAGGAATCTGGTTCATGGTCTTCATGGCTTCGATAATCAACAGTGTATCACCCTGGTTCACCTTGCTGCCGACCTCGCAGAAGACGGGCGCACCAGGCTCCGGCGACCGATAAGCAGTGCCGACCATGGGCGACTTGACGGCTCCGGGATGTTTGGAGAGATCGCCCGATGGCGGAAGTGACGGCTTTGCTTCTGTGGGAGCCGGGGCTGCCGCTGGCACCGCAGCCGGTGCCGGTACCGCGGCGGCCGGATAGGCCGGTGCCGATGTCGCGATGGAAATCGACTTGGCAACGCGAATCTTGAGGCCGCTCTTTTCGATTTCGATCTCGGTCAGGCCGGTATCATTCAAAAGCTCGGCAAGCTCGCGGATCAACTGACCTTCGGCGCTCGCCGACTTCAGCCCTTGCTCTTTTGCGGTCATCAGCCCGGTGTCCTCGAAGTTTCTGCGTTGGTCTTATAGCTCAAGTGCCATCCCTTCCGTCACAGCTTGTTGGGGATGGGCCTTTTCAGAATATCAGCCATGGCTTCAATCGCGAGTTCGTAGCCCTTGGCCCCAAGGCCGCAGATGACCCCGGTTGCCGCAAGCGAAATGTAGGAGTGCTGGCGAAAGGGATCACGGCGAAAGATATTGGAGAGGTGCACCTCGATGACGGGCAAGCCAACGGCCTGCAGGGCATCGAGGATCGCCACCGATGTATGGGTATATCCGCCCGCATTGATGATGATGCCTTCCGCCTTGCCGCGCGCTTCCTGCACCCAGTTGACGATCTCGCCTTCCACGTTCGACTGCCGGAACTCGACCGCGAGCCCATTCGAGGCCGCGGCCTTCTCCGTGCGCGCGCGCAGATCGGCGAGCGTCTCCCTACCATAGATTTCAGGTTCCCGTACGCCGAGCAGATTGAGGTTGGGTCCGTTTAGAACGTAAACGAGGCGAGTCATGATTGGAGGCCGTTCAAGCGCCTGGGCGGGCGCCCGGGCCGGTTGCGGAGCCAAGGGTCTATCAGCTTTCCAGGCACGCGCAAAGTCTGCGCGCGCAGCCAGGCGTCTGCGCCGCAGATGAGATTAACGGATCCTGATTACTGACGGAAATTGCTGAACTTGGCGAGGTTAGCAAGTTGCGCAGCCGTTCTTGCGAAACTCTGAAACAAGCGTCTCAAGCTGGTCATGCAAGTCTTCTGGCGCCCCCGGGATCGACTTGTCGCCAACGAGGAAATGTGGCGTGCCGTTGATGCCGATTTTTTTGGCGAGCGCCTTCATGTCCTCAAGCTCGTTTTTCACCGCATCGCTCTCGATGTCGGCTTTGAGCTTTTCCATGTCGAGCCCAAGGGACTGCGCGACCGCCAGCGCGGACGTCATATTGGCCTGACCTTTGGCGCCAAGCATCTTTTGATGGAAGTCCCAGTATCTGCCTTGCCTCTTTGCCGCGAGCGCCACTTTTGCAGCCTCCTCGGATCCCTTCGAGAGGATAGGCAGTTCCTTGAAAACAAAGCGCACCTTCTTGTCGGACTCGATCAGTTTCTGCACCTCCGGCAACCCGCGCTTGCAATAGCCGCAGTTGAAGTCGAAGAACTCGACGACCGTGATGTCGCCATTCGGATCGCCGGCAACCGAGCTGTCGGGATTGCGATAGATCGCCTTACTGTTTTCGGCCATGAAGGCTTTGAGCCTGGCGTCCTGCTCTTTCTCGACCTTTTCGTCGAGAGCAGTCTGCACGTCGATCATCACCTCAGGGTTCTTGATCAGATAATCCCGGATGATCTCGCCGAGGGCCTTCTTCTGTTCGTCCGTAAAGACCGTTCCACCGGCGGTTGGCGCGACCGGTTCCGCGCGGGCCGGCTGCCCGGCGATGCCGATGAGCGATCCGAATGCGATCAATCCGAGGAGCGCGGCCAAGCTCACGACGCTTGCAGGCGCGGCGCCTCGGCCTAGCGCCGAGGCAAGGATCTTCCGGAAGCTGGTCTTCAGGGTCATCGATCTGATCTCGCTTTTCGAGGATGGGACCGCTCACGTCTGCGGCCTGTAGTTGATGATGTCGTCGTTTTTGAGCCATTCGGGCGAGCCCGCGCGAAGCTGCGCCTGCGCACGCTTTGCAAAGATTTGCGCCTGCTTCACATCGCCTTCGTAAAAATAGGCCTGCGCCGTCATCGCGTCGGCTTCCGGTCCCTTACCCTGCTTGTAATAGGCATTGGCAAGGAGGCGGTAGGCGCGCGCATTTTGGTCCTCGACCAGGGATTTGCGCAAGAGGTCGACCGATTCCTTCAGTGCCCCCGGGCTGTCGGTCCCCTGAAGCGCCGTGGCAAGCTCGACGCGGATCAGCGGACTGTCGGGGGCGAGCCTTAAGGCTTCGCGTAAACTCGGAATGGCGTCCGCCATCCGTCCCGAGCGCATCAGCACGTCAGCCTTGAGCTCATGAAAATAGGGATAGGCGGGATTTTCCTGAATCATGCTTTGGATATCCCGAACCGAGGCTTCAAGTGCGCCAGGGCCGCCTCTGAAAAACTTGGCGATGGCCCGCGCATAGCGGGCCGGCAAGGATTTGTCTTTCTCCGGATACCGGTTGAAGACCGTCGTCGGCGATTCGAGATACCCCGACAATTTTGCCCGCATCAGATCATGGCGGAGTTGCAGGGAGGGCGGGTCTTTCTGATTGACATAGGGGCTCTGCGCGACGAGCTGGCTCAGCCGCGCCAAGCGATCCGCCGAAAGCGGATGCGATCTGATGAAAGGATCTTGGTATTGATCCGAGAGGTACTCCTGCTGTTTGAAGCGCTCGAAGGTATCGAGCATGCCCTGTCCCGATTGTTTGGTCGCAGTCAGGTACTTGAGCCCAGCCTGGTCCGCAGCCGATTCCTGTGAGCGGCGCTCGGCAAGGAGGCCCTTCATAATAATGTTGTTGCCGCCCTGCATAATCGCTTGGCCGCCGGCCATGGCCTCGCGGCCCGAGTCGCCCCCGGCGACCCCTCCGGCGACCATGGCACCGATGCCAAGAACCTGCGTCAGCAGCGCGCGCGTCTGATCCTTGGCGATCCGCGCTCTGAGAGCGGCCATGTGCCCACCGGCAATATGCCCGCTCTCGTGGGCGATGACGCCAATCACTTCGTTCGGTGTGTTGGCCTGCATCAACGTTCCGGTATGAATGAAGACATTAGCGCCATCGAGCACGAAGGCATTGAAAGCGTCATTGTTGACGATGCGGACGGTAACGCGGCCGCCGCCGAATCCGGCGGCCTTGAAGATCGGTTTCGAATAATCCTGCAGCAGCGCCTCGATCTCGGCATCACGGATGAGCGGCAGCCCCTGCGCATGGCCGTATCCCGCTGTCCCGAGAAGGCAGGCCGAAATTGCGCCAACAGCAAGAAGTGGGCGTCGCAAGACCGAAAATGTGTAACGAAATCTCGCTATTGCAGGCATTTTAGAGTGTGCCTCAATCTCGATTGGGGTTTCGAGACACCGGTACGTTCAAGGTATGCGGCAAGCCAGGTCTGGTCAAATGCGTTGCAATTTGGACGGAAGCGATCTGTCACCAATGGGGCGGTAGCATGGCAGAGCCGGCCCGTTAAAAGCGTTGATGCCGTCCGCTTCAGGCCGTGCTTGCGCCGATGCGCCATAATCGAGCACCGTTTGGGGAATGTTGGGTCCTTTATGGGGCGAAGCCCAAGCCTCAGGGCCGGGCCTTTTCAAGGTCCGGCCCCGATGACGATAGCCGAGATGAGGTACCCTATTCGCCGCCGAATTTCCTCTGCCACCAACCCTTGCGCTGCGGGGCTGCCTGTAGATCGGACGTGCTGCTGCCGCCTTCCGCATCCGGGCTGACGACAACCCGCTCGATCCGTGGTTCACTCGAGCCGACTTCATGACGGCGGCGAGCAGATGGCAGAGGGGCCCGGGTAGGCTCAGAAGCGCCAACTGTGCTTGGTGCGTTGATCTCCTCCACCGCGTTCGGCGCGGCCGGCGATATCTCTGGCTCGTTAGCTGCCGATGGCACATCCCAGATGCGCGACGCCCGCGCTGCATTGGATCTGGCCGCCATGGGCGCGCGCGCCTCGTCGCCCGATTCCGAGGCTTCTCCACGGCCCTCAGGCTGAAGGAACTCGGGCTCGTCGACATGGGCGATATCGGCTCGCTCTTCGTCACCTTCTGGCGCCTCCTCGCCGTAGTCCGCGCCCTCGGGGCCTTCAACAATGAGTTCTGCCGGGCCGCGACTGCGGTCGCGACCCCGGCGTCCACCCCGGCGACCACGCCGGCGCCGGCGGCCTGCTCTCTCCCCACCTTCGGCCTGGCCGGGGTAGGATTCCTCGCCCCCCATCGGCTCGCTTGGTATCGCCTCACCGGCAACGCCTTCGGCGGGTTCGCCATAATCCTCAGGCTCAACATCAGATGCCTGAATTTCACCGGCTTCGCCCCGCTCCGATCCAAGGCGCTCTCGGGCTTCCCCGCGATCGCGTCCGCCCCGACCGCGCCGTCGCCGCCGCCGCCCACGGCGTCCGCCGTTCTCTTCACCCTCACCGCGCATTTCGCGGTCCACACCTTCCTCTTCGCCGCCGCCCGTTTCTGAAACGATTTCGACTTCAGAGGTTTCAAAAGCCGGCGCTTCCTCTTCGCCGTCAAAGCCCCAATCCATGTTGACCGCGGCGCGCTCGGCACGGCGGCTGGGAACGGCTGCCGCCGCGCCACGCTCGATCGTGAAGTTCGCGCCATGCACGCGTTCGCTGCCGAGAACGGTGATGGCATGTCCATGCCGCTGCTCCATGTCGGCAATGTAGGCGCGCTTGCTGTTCAGAATGTAGAGCGCCACCGCCGGTGTCGTCGTTGCGATGAGCGGTCCGCTGGCGCCTGCGGTGATGGCATCCTCCAGAGCACGCAAGACCGCGAGCGCGATGCTTTCGGTGGACCTGATGATGCCCGTCCCCTGGCAATGCGGACACTGCGACGTCGATCCTTCCAGAACACCGGTTCTGAGCCGTTGACGCGACATCTCCATGAGGCCGAAATGCGAGATACGGCCAAGCTGGATTCGCGCCCTGTCAAAACGGAGAGCATCCTTTAGCCGCCGCTCGACGGCGCGATTGTTCCGCTTCTCCTCCATATCGATGAAGTCGATGACGATGAGGCCGGCGAGGTCGCGCAGTTTCAACTGCCGGGCAATTTCATCGGCCGCCTCGAGGTTCGTTGCGAGCGCTGTTTCCTCGATGGAGAATTCCCTTGTCGACTTACCCGAGTTGACGTCGATGGCGACGAGCGCCTCCGTCTGATTGATGACGATATAGCCGCCGGAACGTAGCGTCACCTGCGGCTGGAACATGGCATTGAGCTGGCGTTCCACGCCGTAGCGCGTGAACAGCGGCGTCGGCTCTTTGTAAAGGATGACATTCTTCGCATGGCTCGGCATCAGCATCTTCATGAAGTCTGAAGCTTCCCGATGCCCGGCCTCGCCCGCCACCACGATTTCCTCGACATCCTTGTTATAGAGGTCGCGGATTGATCGCTTGATGAGGTCGCCTTCTTCATAGACGAGGCACGGCGCCGTTGACTGGAGCGTCAACTCGCGGACGCTCTCCCAGAGCCTCAGCAGGTACTCGAAATCGCGTTTGATTTCCTGCTTCGTTCGTGCGGCACCGGCGGTGCGGATAATAAGCCCCATGCCCTCCGGCACTTCGAGCTCCTGAGCAATGGCCTTAAGCCGCCGCCGGTCCTGCGGATTGGTGATCTTCCGGGAAATACCGCCGCCGCGCGCTGTATTGGGCATCAACACCGTGTAGCGGCCGGCAAGCGAAAGATAGGTCGTAAGGGCCGCGCCTTTGTTGCCACGTTCTTCTTTGACCACCTGCACCAGAATGATCTGGCGGCGCTTGATGACCTCCTGAATCTTATAGCTGCGGGGCCGCCGACGTGGCCGCATGGGTGCTTCCTCTCGGAATTCCCGGGCCCCGCTGTCCTCACCGCCACCGAAGTCGTCAGCAGCACCAGCCTCTCCACGGCGCAAGCCGGTATCTTGCCCCTCGCTCTGATCAAGCTGATCGAAGTCAAGGGTAGGCCGAGCTTCTTCTGCCGTGGCCTCATCGCCAGCAGGGACAGCGTCGCGAGCGCCCTCGTCCTCGCGGGCGGCCGCACCATTGTCCGCTTCGACGGTTTCGCTTTCGTTGGCACCGTGAGGTTCTTCGGAGAGAGTGTCGTCGGCCGACAGATCGGCAACCGCAGCGATCGTCCGCGCCGGCTCTTCGCCGTCACCATCGCCGCCGACCTCTTCGATGTGCTCTTCCTCCTCGACATCGACAATATGGGAAGCCTCGTCGGCAGCCTCGCTCGTTGGCGCCTCGCCATCGTCCTCGCCGTCCACCTCCGAGATCTTCTCGGCATTCTGGCCTTCGCGCTCGGCGTTCCGTCGCGCCAATGCTTCGGCCCGCCGGTCGGCAGCGGCCTCGAGTTCCGCTTCAGCCGCCGCCTCCTCTTCGAGCAACGCCTGCCGGTCGGCGACCGGAATCTGATAGTAGTCTGGATGAATTTCATTGAAGGCGAGGAACCCGTGGCGATTGCCACCGTAATCGACAAACGCAGCCTGGAGCGACGGCTCAACGCGCGTCACCTTCGCGAGGTAGATATTGCCGCGCAGCAGCTTACGAGCAGCGCTTTCGAAGTCGAACTCCTCTACCCTGCCATTGCGTTGCACCACGACCCGAGTCTCCTCGGGATGCGTGGCATCGATGAGCATTTTCGTGTTGGACATCTCTTATGATCCTTGGCGCGCCGAGATGGCGGCTCACCCCCTGAACCGTCGGTGACGGACGGAATGGTGAGGTTCGCGCAGCGGCGCACAGAGTTGCTTGAATGGGTGGAAGTGAGTGTCGGCCGCGGCGCCCCCTGCTGCAGCATCGACCCGGCGGCGCGCGCGCGGGACGCCAGCACACCCACCGGTGTCTTGAGGGACAAAGCCCGCCGGGTGCTGTGCTGGATGTTGCGAGTTGTCGTCATGGCCTGTCGTGTATGCCCGGCTGGGCGTCCGCGGTTGCGAGACGATTAGTCCGGGAAAAGGTTTGGCGGCGCCTCGGCGCCGCGCTGAATAGTCAAAATGGCCGCCCGACAACCCGTAATTTTCCCGACTACGAACCGGGGCGACCAGCACAAAGCGCTTCGGCTCTGACAGGGCCGCCGGAGGCCCCGATGTCAAAGCTTGTGCATCCCACTGAGCGACGTTGATACTCCCGTACGCTTCGCCTCGAGCAGATGCGATCCGTGCGGGCCCAATTACCTGTGAACGCAGAGTTTTTATGTCTTCTGCAGCAGGCCGATCAGGCATCGCAGGCGCTTACCGAACCACCTTCAGAAGGTGTGTGTCTTGGGCGCCACCGAATACGGTTGAAAGTCTACGAGGTCGCTCCCCGGCTGGCAAGTGCTATAAAACGGCTGCCAGGGCGAGCGCACTTAGACTTGGGCGACGTTTTATATCGCCCTGTGAAAACAAAGTCCTAATGCCACAACCGCCCTGGCGGAGCATGGGAGATTTTGGGGAACTCTGAGGGCAATGGGGCAGGCTTGGGAACGTCGGCGGAGCTCTTGGCTGTTGCCGGTGGCATTGGCCATCCTGGCCGCGGTCCTGGCATTTGGCCGGGCCGAGGCGCTGCCCTCAGCCGGCGTCGAGGCGACCGCCGCGAGCCTGTTCGGGGACGGCCAATCGACCACGTTCGAGCTGACGCTGAGCGATGGGTTGACGGCTCAAGTCTTCACGCTTGCCAACCCCTATCGCGTCATCCTCGACCTGCCGGACATTACATTTCGTCTGGATGCCGCTGCCGGAAGGAGCGGCAAAGGTCTGGTTTCGGCCTTCCGCTACGGCCAATTCGCCAAGGACAAGGCGCGCGTCGTCCTTGACACGGTTGGCCCTGTCAAAATCGCCTCGGCCGGAATGATCCGTGTGGATGGCGGTTCGAAGGTCAAGCTTACCATCGTCATGGTGCCAATGGATGCAGCCGCCTTCGGCGCCGGCACCGGCGCTGCAACCTCCGCCGCCTACGATCCGGCCGGTGATCTTGCTGTGACCCAAGATCTCGAACCGGCCAAAAAGGCTCATGCAAAGCCTGTCATCGTGATCGATCCCGGTCACGGCGGCATTGATCCTGGCGCACTCGGTAGCAATAACGTGACCGAAAAAGCGGTCGTTCTTGCCGTCGGTCTAAAGCTTCGCGACGCCTTGGCGAAGACCGGCCTTTATACGGTGAAGATGACGCGCACCGACGATGTTTTCGTTTCGCTTGACCGCCGGCTGAAATTTTCCGCGGAGAACAATGCCGATCTTTTCATTTCGCTGCATGCCGATTCCATCGAGGAAAAAAGTATTGCAGACTCAATCCGCGGTGCCACGATCTACACGCTTTCGAATGAAGCCTCCGATGAACAAGCACGCATCATGGCGGAGAAGGAAAACGCCTCCGACCTGATCGCCGGCCTCAATTCCGTCGATCAAACCGGCGCCGATGAGGTGAAAAACATCTTGTTCGACCTGCTGAAGCGCGAGACGGCCAACTTTTCAGCCGATTTTTCTCAAGTCTTGGCAAAGCGCCTTGGAAAGACCATCGCGATGTCACGCATTCCGCGTCGTTCGGCCGCCTTCAAGGTGCTGAAGCAAACCCATGCGCCTTCGGTCCTGATTGAACTTGGCTACATGAGTAACCAAGCCGAGGAGCAGCAGATGGTAACCGCCGACTGGCAGTCGAAGGTTGCGGCCTCGATTGCCGTGGCCGTTGAGACCTATTTTGGCAAGCGAACGGCAGGGCAGCGCTGAAAGGCGCACAGCGGCCGACGACGTGCTGCCACATTCCATGTTAAGGTGCAAAGCGGCCGGGGTTGTCTTTGCTGCATTGCGGCAATAAACGTAAGCCCACATTATCGGAAGCTTAAGCCAGCGCCAGTCTGATGGAATTTCGAATCTGATGCGTGCGCCAACGCTGCCGCCGCCCGCGGCGCCAAGAAAAAAGAGGAAGCGGCGCAAGAGCCTGCTCCTGAGTTTTCTTGGATTCAGTTTTGCAACATTTGTGCTCGTCTTCGTGGCGGCATCGGCGGCGGCCGGGTTTATGATCTGGCAGGCTTCGCGTGATCTGCCGGACTATGAGAGCTTATCGAAGTATGAGCCGCCGGTCATGACGCGTATCCACGCCCATGACGGCTCGCTCATTTCCGAGTTCGCGCGCGAGCGGCGCATTTTCGTTCCGATCAATACCATTCCGAAGCGCGTCATCGGAGCGTTTCTGTCGGCGGAGGATCGTCGCTTTTACGACCATGGCGGCATCGACCTGCAGGGCATTTTGCGCGCCGTCGTCGCTGCCGTAGAGGCCAAGATTCACGGCTCGAACCGCCGCGCCCAGGGTGCCTCCACGATCACCCAGCAGGTGGCCAAGAACTTCCTGTTGACGAACGAGCGCTCGATCGAACGCAAGATCAAGGAGGCCATTCTGGCCATCCGCATTGAGAGTGCGTATTCGAAGGACCGAATTCTCGAGCTCTACCTCAATGAGATCTATCTCGGCATGAATGCTTACGGCGTTGCAGCCGCGGCGCTCACGTATTTCAACAAGGAGCTGCAAGACCTGACGATCGAAGAGGCCGCATACCTTGCAGCCCTTCCGAAGGCGCCGAACAACTATCATCCCTTCCGTCAGAAGGAGAGGGCTACCGAGCGGCGAAACTGGATCATCGGCCAGATGGCCGAGAACGGCTATATCACACAGGAGGAGGCGGAGGCAGCGAAGAAGAAACCGCTTGCCGTCAACATCCGCCCTTCTGGCGCGCATATTTCAACAGCCGAGTTCTTTGCCGAGGAAGTCCGCCGCGCTCTGCTCACGAAGTACGGTGAGGACAAGCTTTACGGCGGCGGCCTTTCGGTGCGCACGACCCTCGATCCTCACCTCCAGCAGCTCGCCCGTACTGCCCTCACGTACGGACTTGTGAAGTTCGATCGGACCCAGGGCTGGCGCGGGCCCGTTGCAAAAATTGATATCGCCGGCGACTGGGGCATGGCGCTCGGAGCCATTCCGAGCCCCTCCGATATCCAGCCCTGGCGCCTCGGGGTGGTCCTCGAAACGGAAAAGACTAAGGCCATCATTGGCTTCAAGCCCGCACGCCAGCAGGACTCAACGCTCGTCAGAGAGCGCGAAGCCGTCGAAGTCTCGCTCGATGAAATGAAGTGGGCCGCCAGGCAGCCCGGCAACAAAAAGATCGACGTCAAGTCGACCAGCGACATACTGAGCCCCGGTGACGTTGTCTACGTCGCACCAAAAGATCCGAACAACATTCAAGGGGCTTGGTCGTTGATGCAGATACCCGAGGTCAGCGGTGGCCTCGTGGCGATGGACCCTTACACCGGGCGCGTGCTCGCCGTAGTGGGTGGGTTTTCGTACGACATGAGCCAGTTTGACCGTGCCATTCAGGCCAAGCGCCAGCCCGGTTCGTCGTTCAAGCCGTTCGTCTACGCCGCGGCGATCGACAACGGCTACAAGCCGACTTCGATCATCCTCGACGCTCCAATCGAGATCGATCAAGGGCCTGGTCAAAACATCTGGAGGCCGGAGAACTACGAAAAGAACGAGGCAACCGGGCCCGAAACGTTGCGGTTCGGCATTGAGAAATCTCGAAACCAGATGACGGTGCGATTGGCGCAGGATCTCGGCATGCCGATCATCATCGAATATGCAAAACGCTTCGGCATCTATGACGATCTGCTGCCCGTCCTCTCGATGTCGCTCGGCGCCGGCGAAACGACACTGCTGCGCATGGCAACGGCCTATTGCATGCTGGCCAATGGCGGCAAGGAGGTAAAGGCGACGCTCATTGACCGCATTCAGGATCGCTACGGCCGCACCGTCTGGCGCCATGACGAGCGCCAGTGCATGGGCTGCACCGCCGAAAGATGGGCGGGCCAGGCCGAACCCGAGCTGATTGATGATCGCCGGCAGATCATTGACCCGCACACGGCCTATCAGATTACGTCGATCCTCGAGGGCGTCGTGCAACGCGGCACGGCTTCGGTATTGAAATCGCTCAATCGTCCGATCGCCGGCAAGACCGGCACGACGAACGAAGAGAAGGATGTCTGGTTCATCGGCTATACACCGACCATGGTTGTCGGGGTGTTTGTCGGCTACGACACGCCAAAGCCGATGGGTAAGGGCAATACCGGTGGTGCCATCGCCGCCCCAATCTTTGGCCAATTTATACAAGGCGCTTTGGGCGACACGCCACCCGCGCCCTTCCGTGTTCCGCCCGGAATCAAGTTCGTGCGAGTCAATCTGAAGACCGGTCTGAGGACCACGAGTGACGATCCGAACAGTATCCTCGAAGCATTCAAACCTGACGAGGAGCCGGATGACGCCTATGCGATGATCGGAATTTCAAACGCAACGGCCGACGCGTCGGCTGCTTCCGGCGGCATCGGTCCCGTCGCACGCCCGACCGCGCCTCCATCGGAAGGTCAACGGCAAGATGGAGGTCTGAGCCCTGGCGGGCTGTGGTGATCCCATGTGTAAGTGAGCGGGACGGCACGCATTGCCGCGGCCGCCGCGACGCGCGTTTACAGGTCCTTCCCATCTCACTATACGTCCCGACCTGATTTTTTCTTGCATGCCGGCGGTGGCCGGCTTCCGGAGGCCCGCATGCGCGCAGAGGCGCAAAAACTGTCTGACGAAATCAAGGAGGCCTTTGCCCTCCTGAGGAGGTCGCTTTGACTGGGAGACGGCCGAAGACCGTCTCGCTGCGCTGAACGCCAAGGCTGAAGACCCTAACCTATGGGCCGACGCAAAGAGCGCTCAGAAAGTTATGCGTCAGCGCCAGTCGCTTGAGCGCGCCGTATCCGAATTCAAGCGTCTCAATCGCGATTATGAAGATGCTCTGACGCTGATTGAACTCGGCGAAGCTGAGCACGACGAGACCAGCATCAAGGAAGGCGAAGCCGCGCTCGAACGCATCAATCACGAGGCCCAACGGCGTTCCGTTGATGCGATGCTGTCGGGTGAGGCCGATGCGCTCAACTCCTATGTCGAAGTCCATGCCGGTGCAGGCGGCACCGAAAGCCAGGACTGGGCGTCGATGCTGCTGCGCATGTATACCCGGTGGGCCGAGCGTCGTGGCTACAAGGTGAAGCTCATCGACGAAAGTCCCGGCGAAGAAGCGGGCATCAAGTCGGCGACCCTCGAGATCGAGGGAGACAACGCCTATGGGTGGCTGAAGACGGAGGCCGGCGTGCACCGGCTGGTGCGCATTTCTCCCTTTGATTCGAATGCGCGGCGCCATACCAGTTTCGCGTCTGTCACGGTCTACCCCGTGATCGACGACACGATTGACGTCGAGGTCAATCCCGCCGATGTCGAGATATCTTTCGCCCGGTCATCGGGAGCCGGTGGCCAGCACGTGAACCGCACCGAGTCGGCGGTCCGCCTTGTTCATAAGCCGTCAGGAATTGTCATTTTTGCGCAAGAGCAGCGATCCCAGCATCAGAACAAGGAGATCGCATTCAAACGGCTCAAGGCGCGGCTCTACGAACTGGAACTGAAGAAACGCGAGGCGAAAGCCAACGCCGAGCAGGCCGCCAAGACCGACATTGGCTGGGGGCACCAAATTCGCTCGTACGTTCTGCAACCCTACCAGTTGGTGAAGGACTTGCGGACTGGAGCGCAGTCGACGAACCCCGCCGAGGTCTTGGACGGTGACATCGATCCCTTCATCGAGGCTGCGCTTTCACAACGCATCAAGGGTGGTGGCGAGGCCGTCGTCGTCGATGATCTGGACTGACCTGCGCCGCGTCGTAAATGTGGCGAAACGATAAGCGCCGTCCTTGTACCGTACTGAATTCCGGCCTGACGTCATCTCCGCCAGGAGGACGGTCCGCCATAGGGGGACGAGAAGAATCCAGGGCTTGCGGGGCTCGGCTTTAATTGCCACGGGGGAGCGCCGGCATCGGCATCGTTGTTCTCACTGACGCCGCTGCCCTCGACGCCCATTTGCAGCTTCCCGAATTGGGTCGACAACGCCTTATCATCGGGATCCTGGTACTGAGCCGAACCGTCCGGCCCGGCGCCACCGATCCGCGTCATCTCGAAAGCCCCCACCCCGCTCGTTGCCATGGCCGCTGCAACAAATGCAGCGCAAGCCAGCATCCGATCAATTCGCATAATCCCTCCGGCAAACGACAACGCGCACACCTTTGCCCATCCGACTAAACCCATTTTGCGGACGCAAAGGGGCAATGACCGCATTTTTTGCATCTGTGGCTTCGGCGCTACGCTTCGACACGCTTCTCTTTTACGGGACCCCAGTTTCCGCCCTTACTGACGCTCCGGGCAACATTGCGGACTTTTGCCGGTCCACTTGCGGATGGAATTTGAGCCGGTGAGCACGCCGTTCTCATAAACCGGTACGTCCTCCGTCACATAGCAGTCGCAGGATTCCGAACCATCCGGCGCGTCGCTCTCCGCAGCGGCAGGTGGGGGCGGTGGTGCCACCGCGAGCGGGGCTGCCGGAATCGGCACCGGTTTTGGCAAGGGAAGTGGCGGCTGCGGCAAAGGAAACGACGGTGGGTTGATGGGTAATGGCTGCGCCAGCGGAGGCGTAACGGTGGGTACCGTCGGCGAGACGGGCGGCGGCCGGACCGGCTCCGCAACCTGCGCCTTTGCGGCGCACGAAAATAGGCCTGCGGCCATTGCAAGGAATATCGCGAACCTCATGGCGCCCTCGTGTGCCTTGTCCTCTGCCGATATTATCGGAACTTCGCAGCAGATGGTTTCTAAAAAAACCGCGTCAAATGCCGGCCATTCTCAAAGTTGAGGGTCCGGGCTCCCGTTTCGGGAGGCTCCCGAGGGGATTGGGCGCCACTCTATGTCGGCCGATCTCTCCCCACGCGCCACATTCGTGCTAAAGCCGCGGGCCTAGTCCTCCCTGAAAACGCCTATCGCCCATGCGCCATCCCGACCGCTTGCAGCTCATTACCTCTGATGGCTTTCCGGATTATGCACTCCTGGACTGCGGTGCCGGGCGCAAACTCGAGCGGTTCGGCAAGATCATCGTTGATCGGCCCGAACCTCAGGCCCTCTGGCAACAACGCCAATCGAAGGCCGACTGGGCCAAGGCCCATGCCGTCTTCTCCGCATCCGGCGAAGACGACGAGAAAGGCAAGTGGCGTATCGACAAACCCGTGCCAGACGCATGGCCGGTGCGGCTTTCGTTTCCCCATTTAGATGCGAGTGGCGGTGTTAGCCCAGTCAGCCGGGGTGAGGGGAGTGCCGTCACCATGCTCTGCAAGTTATCGGGTCTTTGGCACCTAGGGCTTTTCCCCGAGCAGGAGCCGCACTGGCGCTGGATGCTCGACGAGCTCGCAGCGATCAAAGATGAAACGCCGCGCGTGCTCAATCTCTTCGGCTATACCGGAGCCGCATCGCTGATTGCCGCAAGGGCCGGCGCTGAGGTGACCCACGTTGATGCATCGAAGAAGGCGATCCAGTGGGGCAAGGAGAATCAGGAAGCGTCAAACCTCGCCGCTGCCAGGATTCGCTGGCTGCTCGATGATGCGGCGAAGTTCGCCGCCCGTGATGTCCGCCGCGGCAAAAGCTATCATATGATCCTCGTCGATCCGCCGAAGTTTGGGCGAGGGCCTGAGGGCGAGATATGGGACCTTTTCGCGGGGCTGCCGCCATTACTGGGCGACCTGTCGAAGCTGCTTGCGCCGAAGAATGCCGCCATGGTGCTGACCGTCTACGCCATCCGTGCCTCGGCCCTGGCATTCGATCAGCTTATGCGCGAGTGCCTCGCAGACCAAGGCGGGACCTTTGAATGCGGCGAGCTTGCAATCCGCGCGGAGAGCGGCCCCCTCGTGCCGACGTCGCTTTTCGTGCGCTGGAGACGATCTGAATGACCGCGCCGAAGGTCATCACCAGCCTGACCAACGATCGTGTGAAGGCGATCCGGGCGCTTGAGATGCGCAAGGCACGCAAGGAGACAGGGCTGTTCGTCGCCGAAGGGACCGCGCTCCTGGTGACGGCACGCGACAATGGCCTCGTTCCCGAGACCCTCGTTTTCCAGACGGGCAAGGCTGAAAGCGGCATCGTGCGCGGGCTCGTCACGCATGCATTAAGCGCTGGTTCCGAGGTACTCGAAGTCTCCGACGCCGTGCTCGCCAAGCTTTCAACGAAGGACAACCCGCAGACGGTCATCGGCGTCTACCGCCAACGCTTTGCCGAGCCGCCGCAACCTGGGAAGGTCGGCGGCGATGAAACCTGGCTCGCGCTTGAAGAGATTCGCGATCCTGGCAACCTCGGCACAATCATTCGGACGGCCGATGCCGTGGGCTGCCGCGGCATCATTCTCGTCGGAACGACCTGCGATCCCTATGCCCCGGAGTCGGTCCGGGCGACCATGGGTTCGATTTTCGCGGTGCCGCTCGCCAAGATGGATAGGGCCAAATTTCTGGCGCTGGCGAACGGCTGGCGCGGCGATGTTATCGGTACCCATCTCGATGCACAGGATGATTTCCGCTCCGTCCGCTATCGCGCACCTGAACTTATCGTAATGGGAAGCGAGGGCCCCGGCCTGTCGGATCCGGTTGCGGCCGCCTGCACGAAGCGCGTCAAGATTCCGATGGCAGGAAACCTCGATTCTCTCAATCTCGCCATCGCTACCGCTCTCATGCTCTACCAGGTCCGTGGCCCGCGACTGAAACTCTGACCCCATGCGCATCGAATACCATCGCACGCTGATTGCGGACCATGTACGTAATGAAGCCTTCTTTCGCGCTTTGAAGGCCATTATCGAACCGGGTCGCTCAATTGTCGCCGACATCGGTGCTGGAACCGGACTTCTTGGTCTGATGGCATCGAAGCTTGGCGCCAAAGAGGTTTTTCTGTTCGAAAGCGCGGAAGTCGCTGGTGTCGCTGCGCAGGTGCTGAAGGCAAATAAGGCGAAGGCCTGC
>Ga0272446_1002699_pt1 | contig 23659 bp, 21 predicted proteins | sample YNPCB0061_FD_194587 | JGI IMG/M metagenome (GOLD analysis project Ga0272446, IMG submission 194587) | Hot spring microbial mat communities from Yellowstone National Park, WY, United States - YNP-CB-006-1 | ecosystem: Environmental > Aquatic > Thermal springs > Hot (42-90C) > Sediment | place... | reverse complement strand
AAGCCATTGAAATTGGGCGCGAAGGCAGGGGTCGACGGCCGTCCCCAGACCCTGGCCCTGCGGCTGGGTGAGGTTCCTGCCGCCTCGGCCGTGCCGGTTGGTCTTGTGCCCCCCTGGGGTGCGAGAATGCGCCGATCCGACCATGCCCCAACGACGAGGCCACCCTTGACCACCGTCGAGCGTTATCTCCTGTCCGAGGTGTCCAAGGTGCTGGCCGGCGTCGTCGGCGTCCTGCTCCTGGTCAGCATGAGCATGCTCCTGCTGCGCACCCTGGAAGAGGTCAATGTGGGGGCCATCAATGGGCATCTCTTGGTGCGCTATCTGGGTTTCCAGGTGGCGCGCGACATCTCGAGCCTGTTACCCCCGGCCTTCTTTCTCGCAGCCTTGGTCGCTCTTGGGCGGATGGCCCGGGACAGCGAGCTCATTGCCATCGCGGCGAGTGGCATAGGCCCGGGGCGCATCTACCGCGGGGTCGGCCTTGTCGCGGTGCCCCTGGCCCTCCTCACCGCCTGGCTGGCCCTGGATATCCAGCCTTGGGCGGCGGCCCAAATCCAACGCATCCGCTTGCAGCAGGGCGACCAGGCGGCGCAGATCGCCGGCCTGCAGGCCGGGCGGTTCTATCAGCAGCAGGAGGGCATGGTCACGGTGTTTGTCGGCCACATCGACGGGGATCGGCAACTGCGCAACCTCTTCATCCAGGATGCCCGCGGTGCCGTGACCCGGACCGTGCTGAGCGATACAGGGCTCCACCAGCTCGACCCTGTGACGGGGGACCATCACATCGTCCTGCTGCATGGCCGCCGCTACGACGGCACGCCCGGTGCGGCGGACTACACCATCGGCACCTTCGATCGGTACCGGCTGCGCGTCGCGGCACGCGATCCGGCGACCCTGGTGACGCGCAAGCGCTCGACCATGCCCACCCGAGCGCTTTTGGAGTCGGACACCCTGTCCGACCGCGCGGAGCTCGAGCACCGCATCAGCAGTCCCATTGCCGTCCTGAGTCTCGGGCTCATCGCCGTACCGCTGAGCGCAACCTCCCCGCGGCAGCGCGCCACAGGGCGCATGTTCCTGGCCTTTCTCACCTACTTTGGGTTCTTCAACCTGCAGCGGCTGGCCGAGGCCTGGATGGAGTCCGCCGTCACGCCGGTCTGGCTGGGGAGCCTCTGGTACCAGGCACTGGTCCTGGCCTTGGTCTACATGGTCTTGATGTGGGACAGCTATTGGCTTCGCCGCCTGCTGCGCCGGCCCTAGGGTGGACGGCGCCAGACACCGGGAGGGGGCCGAGACGGCGCCAGGGTCCATACCCCCTGCACCTGCCCGGCCGCCCTATCTGTGTGCGGCTGGCTGTTGTCCCACTGGTAATACCCTGAGGACTTCACCATGACTGATTCCCCCGCCAAGGGTGCTCACGGCTACCGCATCGGGGCCGTCTCCCGTCTGACCGGGGTCCCGGCCGACACGCTAAGGGTGTGGGAGCGGCGCTACCAGGTTGCAAAGCCCATGCGCTCGGCGTCAGGCTCCCGGCTCTATGCCGCAGAGGATGTGGCAAGGCTCGGGTTGATCAAGCGCCTGGTCGAGCGGGGCGACGCGATCAGCCGGGTGGCCCCGCTCTCCCTGGAGGAGCTGCGGGAGCGACTGCGCGGCGAGGCCCTTCCAGGCGGTGCCGAGGGCAAGCCACGCCCCTGCCGCGTGGTGGCGCTGGGTGCCCTCCTGGCCGACCGCCTGGGCCAACCAGGCGCTGGGCCGGAGGGTGTCGAGATCGTCGGCATCTTTCGCGACCGGCGTACCCTCGCCGAGAACGGTGCCGCCCTGAGCCCGGACCTGCTGGTCATCGAAGCGCCGACACTACATCCAGAGCAGGTGCAGGAGATCGGGACCCTGGTGGCTCAGACAGGGGCTCGGCGTGCCGTCGTCGTCTACAACTTCGCCAGCCGCGCGACCCTGACGCGCTTCGACAGCCGTCGCATCGTACTGTGGCGAGCCCCGGTGGAGCCAGCGGAGCTGAGGCTATGGTGCGCCGGCAGTGCGGTGCTGTCCGCACCAGGCGCCGCCGCGGATGGCGATGCAATCGAGGTCGACGTCGCACGGCCCATACCGGAGCGGCGTTTCGATGACGAGGCACTGGTGCGCATCATGGCGGTATCCACCACGGTGAGGTGCGAGTGCCCCCACCACCTGGCGGAGCTGGTCGCGAATCTGCTCGCCTTCGAGGCCTACAGTCGGGAATGCGAGTCGCGCAGCCTGGAAGATGCCGCTCTGCATGCCCAGCTCCACGCCACTACGGCCCACTGCCGTGCCCTGATCGAGGCGGCCCTCGCACGCGTCATCGCGGCCGAGGGCATCGTGCTCTAGCCCTCGCGCGACCCTCGGCCCGACCGAGGTCCGGTACCGCATCGGCCCTTTGGGGCACCCGCCTGGCCCTGGACAAGGGGCGGGCTGGCGCGGGGCGCCAAACCCCAAGGAATGGGTCACCCCAGGGTGTCGGCTCGGCGCCGCCGATGATTGGTGCAATGATTGCGGCTATGATTGGGGTCGGAACCGATTGAAAGATCCCGCGCGGAGGTCATGGCCAGCTTCGCCACTCACCTGTATGGCGCCGCGTTGGTGAGCAGCGTGGCGGCCCTGGCGGTGCACGCCCTGGGTCTGGCCGGACCCCAGCAGGCGCAGACCCTCTTTTTCCTTGGCGTGGCCGGCGGGCTCCTGCCCGATATCGACTCCGATGCCTCCAAGCCGGTGCGCGGCTTCTTCACCCTGCTCGCGGTGACCCTTGCCTTCTTCGTCTCCTTCGCCCTGGTCGGCCGGATGCGGCTCCTGGATGTCGCCCTGGTGTGGCTTGGCGTCTTTCTGCTGGTCCGCTTTGCCGTCTTCGAGGCCTTCGCGCGCTTCACGGTCCACCGCGGGGTCTGGCATTCCTGGCTGGCCGCCGCGCTGTCGGCCCTCGCCACGGCCAATGCGGCGTACCATCTGATGGACACGCCGGCGGTGGAGGCCTGGATCGCCGCCGGTTTCGTGGCCCTGGGCTATCTGACCCACCTCGCCCTGGACGAGCTGGCGAGCGTGGACCTGTGGGGTCACCGGGTGCGGCGTTCCTTCGGCACGGCCCTGAAGCCCTTTAGCCTGGCCGCGCCCTGGGCCAGCGGCGCCATGCTGGCGGCGGTGCTTGTCCTGGTATACACGGCGCCGAGCTTGCACCCACTGCTCGAGGTGGGGCAGGCCCACGGCTGGGACGCCCGGGCACTGGAGGCCCGAGCGCTCGGGGCTAGGGCTTGGCTCAAGGGCCTGGTCGGCGGCCTGAACTAAAGGCGGCTCGGTCGACCGGGCTGGTGGTCGCGCCCCCGGAAATCGTCACCAGCAGGGTGCGGAGATGCTCGACATGGCCCCGATGGCGTCCCAGGGGGTCGGCATGGGCATCCCGCCCCAGGGCCCTCCGGACTTGACCCGGATGGCATATTCGGCCCATTGCAAGGGCCTGGGCAGGTAGCCGAGCTGTTGGGCCAGGCCGTGAAGCTCACTCACGAAGGCGAGGTCGCAAGGGGTGTCGGGACCTGGACCGGCGGTGCATAGGTCGTGGCGCATGCAGGCTGCATCGAAGGCGTCGATGGGGGGCGGGAAGCCGCCGGACGGGTGGCCTGGACCGCACCAGTTTCCGTACAGCGGCATGCACTTGAAGAAGGCCATGGCGCTGGGCGGCGCCCCGAGACCGGCGAGCAAGAGGGCGAGGGTCAGGAACGATAGGGATCTGGGTGCCATGGTGGTGAGTGCGAAGTGGGTAGGGTCAGGGCTGGGCGGCTCATTCGTCGGGCTGGCCGTACATCATCCAGCGGTTCTTGCCGGCCGCTTTGGCCTTGCGCATGGCCTCGCGCGCGAGGGCGACGAGCTGCTCGGCGTCCTGCCCATGGACGGGATAGAGGCTCACCCCGACGCTGGCGCGCAGGGCCAGGCTCTGGCCCTCATGGTCCAGGGGCTGGGCGAGGCGCTGCAGCAGCTTGTCCGCCACCCGCGGGAGCTCTTGGGGTGCGGCCAGCTCGCCGAGGATGAGTGCGAACTCGTCGCCCCCAGGGCGGGCGACGGTGTCGTTCTGGCGCACGCTGGCTTCGAGCTGCTCGGCATAGGCCTTGAGGAGCGCATCTCCGGCGGCGTGCCCGCGGGTCTTGTTGACCGCGGCGAAGTCGTCCAGGTTCAGGTAGAGCAGGGCGGCGTGACACCCCTTGCGCTTGCAGTGCCGGATCGCCTCGCCCATGTGGTCGATCAGCAGGGGCCGTGTGGCCAGCCCGGTGAGGGGGTCGTAGAAGGCGAGCTGGCTGATCTGGGCGTCGTCCAGCCCACCGTAGGTCACATCGGTGAAGAGGCCCAGGTAGTGCGTGACCGCACCCCTGGCGTCGCGCAGGGCCATGGCCGTCAGGTTCTCGAGGAAGATCGAGCCGTCCTTGCGTCGGTTCCAGATCTTGCCTGACCAGCGCCCCTCGGTCAGCAAGGCATGCCACATGGCCTCATAGAAGGCCGGGTCGTGCCGGCCGGACTGGATGAGCCGCGGGTTCTTGCCGATCACCTCGTCCGCCGAGTAGCCCGTCATGAGGCAGTAGGCGCGATTGACCCGGACGATGTTGCCCGCCGCGTCGGTGACGAGGATGCCCTCGGCCGCATTCTCGATGATGGCATTGGCCACCTGGGGGTCGAGCGCCGGATCGATGGTGCTGCGGGTCTCATTCGGCATCGGGGTTGGGCTCCGCGTCTCGGGTGCGTTGCGACGGGGGTTCATGGGTGGGATGACCTGCCCCTGGCCTCGCCGCAGGGGTGGGTCCGGATTGGGGGCCCTGCACCTCCGGCTGCCTCGGGGACCGCTTTGGCTCGGGGCCCGGCTAAGGGTAATGCCCGTGAAGCCGCCGATCAATGACGGGCCGCCCCGGCGGCATGGGAGTGGTGCCGTCGTGGTCTGCGCCCTGCGGTCGGCCGCACTTGGGCGGGGCCGCCGGGGAGGACCTTTGCGGGCGCATCGCCGGTGGCGGGGCGGCGTCGGCCCGATCTCCTTGTCCGGGCGACACGCCGGCGCGAGAATGCCCGCCCATTCCCCTCGTTCCATGTCCCCAGCCGCGGAGACCGCTCCCATGTCCAACAAGGCCCCCTGGATCACCTACAGACCCGAGCTGAAGGTGCTCGACTGCACCATCCGCGACGGGGGTCTGGTCAATGGTCACCGCTTCTCGGACGACTTCGTCGGTGCCGTCTACCGCGCCTGCGTGGAGGCCGGGATCGACTATATGGAGATCGGCTACAAGAACTCGAAGCGCATCTTCCCGCCGGAGAAGTTCGGCCCATGGCGCCATTGCGAGGAGGCCGACCTGCGCCGGGTCGTCGGGGACCACAGCTTCGAGAAGACGGGTCTCAAGCTCGCCGCCATGGCAGACGCGGGCAAGAGCGATTGGGCGACGCAGCTGGTCCCGGCGGCAGAGAGCCCTCTGGATATGATCCGGGTCGCCTTTTATGCCCACCAGGTCTCCGAGGCGGTGGACATGATCCGCCACGCACACGAACTGGGCTATGAGACCACGGCCAACCTGATGGCGGTGTCGAGCATCACCGAGACGGAGATCGACACCGTGCTGGAGGCCATAGCCCCAACCCCCGCCAGCACCATGGTGATCGTCGATAGCTTCGGCTACCTCTACCGGGAGCAGGTCGACCGCCTGTACCACAAGTACGCCCACGCCCTCCAGGGCACGGGCAAGGAGATCGGCATCCACGCCCACAACAACCTCCAGTTGGCCTTCGCCAACACCATCGAGGCCATCATCCTGGGCTGCAACCGGGTGGACTCGACCATCTACGGTTTCGGCCGAGGTGCGGGCAACTGCCACACCGAGCTGCTGCTCGGCTTCCTGCGCAACCCCAAGTTCAACCTCAGGCCGATCCTCGAGGTCATCCAGCACCAGGTGGCCCCGCTGCGCAAGGAGATCGAATGGGGGCCGATGATCCCCTACAACATCACCGCCCAGATGAATCAGCACCCTAGGGCCGCGATCGAGTGGCGCGAGGGGCCGACGCCGGACGACTTCGTGGCCTTCTACGACAAGATCGTCGCGGAGGTCTGAGCGGCGATCCGCTCAGCCGGCGCGGGCCAACCAGGCGTCCAGTCCCCATCGGATCAGCCAGGCGATGCCGCTCAGTGCCGCGGTGCCGATGGCCCAATAAAAGACGGTGCCCAACAGCTCCCAGATCTCGCGCAGCCTGCCCCGGATGGAGCCTTGCCGGCGTCGCGACAGCCATGTGAACCGGCTGGAGTCGAACAGGAAGGCGACCATCCCCAGCCCCAGCACCGCGGCCCCGGCCCAGGGAGAGATGATCCAGGCCGGGATCGCCCAGAACAGGGTGTGCAGGAGGGTCGAGAAGAGCTTCGGGAGCATGGCGGATTCCGGTCGTCAGGCCGTGGCGGCGGTTGGCAGGGAGGGGAGACGGCGTGACCTCATCGCCGATCCCCTGTGATTCATGGGCCCAAGTCTCAGCCCCGGAGGATGGCCATGCCCAAAGACGACACCCATCTCGTTTGGCTCGATTTGGAGATGACGGGGCTCGATCCCGCCAAGGATCGCATCATCGAGATCGCGACCCTGATCACCGACACCCACCTAGAGCCTCTGGCCGAGGGCCCGGTGATGGCCATTGCCCAGCCCGAGGAGGTCCTCGCGGGCATGGACGAGTGGAATCGGCGCCACCACGGCGCCTCTGGGCTTCTGGAGCGGGTGCGCTCCAGCCGGTGGGACGAGGCCGGGGCCGAGCAGGCCACCCTGGCCTTTCTCTCGGCCTGGGTCGGGCCGGGCCAGTCGCCCCTGTGCGGAAACAGCATCTGCCAGGACCGCCGCTTCCTGGCCCGCGGCATGCCCAGGCTGGAGGCCTATTTTCATTACCGTAACCTGGATGTGAGCACCCTGAAGATCCTCGCCCAGCGCTGGGCTCCGGCGGTGGCCGAGTCGTTCAAGAAGCAAGGCAAGCACCAGGCCCTGGAGGATATCAAGGAGTCCATCGCGGAGCTTCGCCATTATCGGGATCGGCTGCTGCGTCTCTGACCGTCGCCCCGTCGCCCGTGCGCCTGCCGCCTGGATCCGGGTCCCGCTCCAGCCGCTGACCGATGCGACCCACTCCCTGGCGCTCAAGGGCCCACGACACGTGCTCGCGGACAAGCTCGCTCGGGTGGGACAGCCGGGCGTTCAGGGCCGCGCGCGCTGCGGGGGAGGGCGGCGCATTGCCGAGGGCCACCGCCAGGTTCCGCAGCCAGGCGACATGACCGATGCGGCGGATCGCCGAGCCCTCGGTCAGGCGCAGAAACTGTCCCTCGTCCCAGGCGAAGAGCTCGGTTAGGGCCGCCCCGTCCAGCCCCCACCGTGCGCCAAAGTCTGCCTCGCAGCTCAGTCGGGCGAAGCGGTTCCAGGGACAGGCGAGCTGGCAGTCGTCGCAGCCGTAGATGCGGTTGCCGATTAGTGCCCGCAGCGGCTCCGGGATGGGGCCCTTGAGCTCGATGGTGAGGTAGGAGATGCACAGGCGCGCATCCAGGACATAGGGGGCGATGATGGCCCGGGTCGGGCAGGCGGTGAGGCAGGCGTGGCAGCTCCCGCAGTGATCCGCGGCCGGCGGGTCGACCGGCAGCGGCAGGTCCGTGTAGATCTCCCCCAGGAAGAACCAGGACCCCGCCTGGACGTTGATCAGGTTGGTGTGCTTGCCGATCCACCCGAGCCCGGCCTTGTGTGCGAGGGGCTTCTCAAGGACCGGGGCCGAGTCCACGAAGACCCGGTAGCCAAAGGGGCCGACCGCCGCGGCCATGCGATGGGCCAGGCGCTGCAGGCGCCGGCGCAGGAGCCTGTGGTAGTCCCTCCCAAGGGCATAACGGGAGACGTAGGCGGTGTGCGGCTCAGCGAGCCGCGCGCGCATCCGGGCCTGGTCCTCCGGCAGGTAGTCCATGCGCGCCGTGATCACGCGCAGGGTGCCCGGCACCAGCTCAGCCGGACGGCTGCGCCGGGTCCCATGGCGCGCCATGAAGGCCATCTCCCCGTGGTAGCCGTGTCCGAGCCACTCGGCCAACCGGGCCTCCTCCTCCGCCAGCCCAGTGTCGGCAATGCCAAGCTGCTGGAATCCCAACTCGGTTCCCCAGACCCTGACCTCTGCCGCGAGGGCCTGGAGCCGGGCCGGGGAGACGGGCGCGGAGGCGGCGGCCGGGTCTCCCGGGCTGGGGGGTGGCCTGGTGGGTGGCGGGACGCCAGGATGCATTCGGCGGGACCTCGGTCTTGGAGCCTGCCACTTTAGAACAGCCCGCCGGTGCCGGACAGGGGTCCGGCCGATGTTAGGATGCGCGACCAGCGACCACCGCCAGCCAAGCAGGGCCCCGACCAAGATGCAGCGCCTCATGCCCGACACGGATCAGCTCCCGCACGCACTCTACAGGGCCGAGCAGGTGCGGGCCATGGATCGCGCCGCCGTCGAGGAGCAGGGCATCCCCGGCGAGGAGCTGATGCGCCGGGCGGGCGAGGCGGCCTATCGGCTGCTGCGCGCACGCTGGCCAGGCGCGCGTCACCTGACCGTCCTGTGCGGGGCCGGCAACAACGCGGGGGACGGCTACGTGGTGGCCCGCCTGGCCATGCTCGATGAGTTGGCGGTCGAGGTCCTGTACCTCGCCGAGCCGGCCTCGCTCAAGGGCGACGCCAGGGTCATGGCAGAGGCCTACCTTGCCGCAGGCGGCTCGGTGCGACCTTTCGGTCCACTGCCCCGCCGCACCCATGTGATCGTCGATGCCCTGCTCGGGACGGGTCTGGACCGCGAGGTGCAGGGTGATTGGGCCAAGGCCATCAGGGCCGCCAACGACCATCTGGCGCCGAAGCTCGCGCTCGACATTCCCTCTGGGCTGCACGCCGACACCGGCCAGGTGCTGGGGACCGCCATCCGCGCCGACGCCACCATCAGCTTCATCGGTCTCAAGCAGGGGCTCTTCACGGGCGAGGGACCGGCCTGCTGCGGTGCGATCCGGTTCAGCCCCCTCGGGGTGCCGGCGGTGGTCTGGTCGCGTGAGATCCTGTCCGCACGCCGGATCGACTGGTCCAAGCAGGCGGAGCTCCTCGCGCCGCGGCGGCGCAGTGCCCACAAGGGCGACTTCGGGACCGTCCTGGTGGTGGGCGGTGCACCCGGGATGGCAGGGGCCGCGCGCCTGGCCGGAGAGGCCGCCCTGCGGGCGGGCGCCGGACTGGTCGCGGTGGCGACCCACCCGGGCCACGCGGCCTTTCTCGGGGTTGGCCGGCCTGAGCTGATGTGCCACGGTGTCGCCGATGGGGCGGGCCTGGACCCGCTGATCGAGCGCGCCGACGTGGTTGCCCTGGGTCCTGGCCTGGGCCAGGGGGACTGGGGGCAGGCCCTGTACCAGCGGGTCCTCTCCTCTGGCCTGCCCATGGTCGTGGATGCCGACGCCCTGAACCTGCTCGCCAAGGCGCCCATGGCCTCGCCCCACTGGGTGCTGACCCCCCATCCAGGGGAGGCCGGGCGCCTGCTGGGGTGTCCCACGGCCCAGGTCCAAGGCGACCGCTTCGCGGCCGTGCGGCGTCTCCAGGAGGCCTACGGCGGCGTTGCAGTGCTCAAAGGGGCTGGCACCCTGGTCTATGGGGCCAGTCATCGGCCACCCGCGGTGTGCAGCGGGGGTAATCCGGGGATGGCGAGCGGCGGCATGGGGGATGCGCTGACGGGGATCATCGCCGCCCTGATCGGCCAGGGGCTGCACCTGGAAGAGGCGGCGGCGGCCGGCGTCTCGTTGCACGCCGCCGCGGGGGACCGGGCCGCAGGCCAGGGCGGGGAGCGCGGCCTACTGGCCTCTGACCTGATCGCCGCCATCCGGCCTGTCCTCAATCGGGAGGGGGTGTGACAGGGTTGCACCTGGGGGGGGAGGCGGCGCAGCTCGCCTTCGGCCGGCGCCTGGCCGAGCTCCTGCTTGGCGATTGGGCCAGGGGCTGGGTGGTGCACCTGCGCGGCGACCTGGGCACGGGCAAGACCACCCTGGTGCGCGGCATCCTGCGCGCCCTGGGCCACCGGGGCGCCGTGAAAAGCCCAACCTACACCCTGATCGAGCCCTATGCGCCGCAAGGGCGCCAGGTCTATCACCTCGATCTGTACCGGCTTGGCGATCCTGAGGAGCTTGAATATCTGGGTCTGCGCGATCTGCTCGGGGAGGAGCGCCTACTCCTGGTGGAATGGCCGGAGCGCGCCGCGGGGGCGCTCCCGGCGGCCGACTTGGAGATCCACATCAGCTATGCCGGGGAGGGCCGCGACCTGGACATCCGGGGGCGTGGGCCTCGCGCCGAGGCCCTGGTCCGGGCCCTGGTCCCTCAACCGTCCAGCGCCCCGGCCGACGGCTCAGGCTGAGGCGATGCCGCGTCCCTTCGGGAGCCTTCTGTCGCGGATGCGCAACATCGGCTCACTAGAGATAGAGGAATGCGGCCTAATAGGCGGTTTTTATTTGGAAATATTGTGAGGTAGCTGCTACCATTAATGCCACGTGCCAGTCTGGCCGAATGGCTCCAACTTGCTAGATTCGGGGTGCCGACATGGGCAGGTTCTCCGCAATGCTGGTGCTGCTCTTCTCCTGGGGCCTCGCCTGTGCAGGGCTCGTGGAGGTACGCGGGGCGCGCTGGGTCGATGACGGCGACAAGATTCGCCTCCTCGTCGACCTGAGCGGGGCCTTCAGCCACAACCTCTTCGCCTTGGAGGACCCGCCGCGTCTGGTCATCGACATCCCGGACGCCGTCCTGCGCTGCAAGCTCCCTCTGGCACCCGCGGGTCACCCCTTCCTGGGCGGACTGCGCAGCGGCGTGCGCGAGGGGGACGATCTGCGCATGGTCATCGACCTGAAGCAAGGGGCGCGCCCCAAGAGCTTTCAGCTCAAGCCTGGCGAGGACGGCGGCTATCGGCTCATCGTGGAGCTCCTTCCGGTCGGGAGACCCAGCGGCGGAACGGGTGGCGGAACGGGCGGCGGAACGGGCGGCGGAACGGGCGGATCTGGGGCCGCGAGCGCCCAGGCCCGGCCCGCGGCCAAGGCCGAGGGTAAATCGCCGACCGAGCGTCCCAAGGCGGCGAAGCCGCGGGTGGTCGTGATCGCCATCGACGCCGGACACGGCGGCAAGGATGTCGGCGCCATCGGGGTCAAGCGCACCCGCGAGAAGGACATCACCCTGGCGGTCGCCCGCCGGCTGGCCAAGCTGGTGGCGAAGGAGCCGGGTATGCGCGCTTACCTGGTGCGCGATGCCGACGTCTTCATCCCCCTGCGTCAGCGCATGGCCAGGGCGCGCAAGCAACGGGCGGACCTGTTCGTGTCCATCCACGCCGACGCCTTCGACGACCCCAGCGTGCGCGGCTCGTCTGTCTACACCTTGTCCGCGGGGGGGGCCAGCAGCGAGGCGGCCAAGTGGCTCGCAGACCGCGAGAACGCCGCCGATCTGGTGGGCGGGGTCAAGCTCGACGAGAGCGACGGGCAGCTGGCCTCGGTCCTCCTGGACATGTCACAGAACGCGACCCTGGAGCACAGTACCCTGGCCGCCCAGATGGTCCTCGACAAGCTCGGCGGCCTCGGCAGCCTGCACAAGGCTCGGGTGCAGCGCGCCGGCTTCGTGGTCCTCAAGTCGCCGGACATCCCGTCCATGCTGGTGGAGACGGCCTTCATCTCCAACCCGGACGAAGAGGCCAGGCTGCGCGACGGCAATCACCAGCAACGCCTGGCCGAGGCCATTCTCAAAGGGATCAAGGCCTACTTCCAGAAGTACCCGAGCGAATCCGCCGCCTTCGCGGGCGAGAGCGGTTCCGGCACAGGCGGTGCGAACGCCGCCGATGGAGGTAAGCGCGCCGACATCGCCGCCCGCTGAGGCGCAGCCGGGTCATGCTTGCACGGCGCTTGCGTATCTGATCCCATTCAAGGATGAGCCGCCGCATCCTCCCGCTCCCCTCCCATCTGGTGAACCAGATCGCCGCTGGGGAGGTGGTGGAGCGGCCGGCCTCGGTGGCCAAGGAGCTCATCGAGAACAGCCTGGACGCGGGTGCCGACCGCATCGAGATCGACCTGGAGCAGGGCGGGGTCAAGCTCCTGCGGGTGCGGGACAACGGCGAAGGGATCGCCGCCGAGGACCTACCCATGGCCCTGGCGCGGCACGCAACCAGCAAGATCGCGAGCCTCGCGGACCTGGAGGCGGTGGCGACGCTCGGCTTTCGCGGCGAGGCCCTGCCGAGCATCGCCTCGGTGGCGCGCCTGGAGGTGGCCTCGCGCGCCCGAGGTGCGGAGCGCGCTTGGCGTCTCGCCGTCGACGGCGGTGAGCCCATGCCGGCGGCCCACCCCCAGGGAACCACGGTCGAGGTCCGCGACCTCTTCTACAACGTTCCGGCCCGGCGCAAGTTTCTGCGCTCCGAGAAGACCGAGCTCCAGCACCTGGAGGCACTGGTGCGGCGCATCGCCCTGGCGCGGCACGAGGTGGGCTTTCGCCTGACGCACAACGGGCGGCCCTTGGTCCAATTGGCGCCGGCGGTGGGCGACGCCGGGCGCCTCACCCAGCGCCTGCAAGAGCTCCTCGGGGCCGGTTTCGTCGAGCACGCCTTGGCGGTCGACGAGACCGCGGTGGGCCTGCGCCTGCACGGCTGGGTGGTGGCCCCGGCCTTCTCGCGCAGCCAGGGGGACCTGCAGTTCTTCTATGTCAATGGGCGGGTGGTCCGCGACAAGCTGGTGGCTCATGCCCTGCGGCAGGCTTACCAGGACGTGTTGCACCACAGCCGCCAGCCCGCCTATCTGCTCTACCTCGAGATCCCGCCGGGGCAGGTCGACGTGAACGTGCACCCGGCCAAGCACGAGGTGCGCTTTCGCGAGGGGCGTCAGGTCCATGACTTCATCTTTCGCGCTCTGCATCGGCGCCTCTCGGCCGGTGCCCAAGGTGATGCCAGGCCGAGTGGGGTCCCCCTGGCCCCGGAGGTCGGCTGGGAGGATGCCGGCTCGGGCGGCGCCGCGGCGCCGGTCTCAAACACCGGGCAGGGCCTCTGGACCCAGCCGCGCATGGCCCTCGGGATTCGAGAGCCCGGGCAGGGCTATGCATTCAGCTTCGCGGCTCAGAGCCGAGGCCAGGCCGCCGAAGGGCCCGGCAGCGGTGCGTCTTGCAGCCCGTCGGATCAGCCCCTCGGCTTCGCCCTGGGGCAGCTGCATGGGGCCTATGTCCTGGCGCAGGCCGAGGATGGTCTGGTCATCGTGGACATGCACGCGGCCCACGAGCGCATCGGTTACGAGCGGCTCAAGCGCGCCTGGGGCCAGGGCGAGGTCCGCCGCCAGCCCCTGCTGGTGCCGCTCGCGGTACAGGTCAGTCCGGCGGAGGCCGACCTGGCGGAGGCGCAGGCGGACCTGATTCGGGAGCTCGGTTTGGTGGTAGACCGCATCGGGGCCGGGTCCTTGATGATCCGGGAGATCCCCGCGGCACTGCAGGGGGCCGATGCGCAGCAGCTACTGCGCGACCTGCTGGCGGATCTTGGGGTCTACGGCACCAGCGACCGGGTGCGCGGGGAGATCAACGCGGTCCTCGCCACCCTGGCGTGCCACGCCGCGGTGCGGGCGAATCGCCGCCTCAGCCTCGAGGAGATGAATGCCTTGCTGCGCGAGATGGAGCGCACGGAGCGCGCGGACCAGTGCAACCATGGGCGGCCGACCTGGGTCAAGCTCAGCCGTCAGGATCTCGACCGCCTGTTCCTGCGGGGCCGCTGAGCCCGGTCTGGCTCAGAACCAGCCGCCCTTGCGAAAGCGCCACAGCATGAAACCGGCGATGCCCAGGCATGCTGCCCAGAACAAGCCGTAGGTCCAGGGCCACTGGTTCTCCGGGATGTACATGTTCATGCCATAGACCCCCGCGATGAAGGTCAGGGGGATGAAGATGGTGCCGATGATGGTCAGCACCTTCATGATGTCGCTGGTTCGATTGGAGATGATGGAGACATAGGTCTCGGCCACCGCCGAGGCGATCTCCCGGTAGGTCTCGATCAGGTCGATGATCTGCACGCAGTGGTCGTAGACGTCCCGGAAGTAGGTCTGGGTGATCTCCGACAGGCACTCGTGGCGCTCGCGCTGGAGCTGGGCGATGAGCTCGCGCATGGGCCAGGCGATGCGGCGGATCATCACCAGGTCGCGCTTGATGAGGTGGATGGCCTGCAGGCTCTGGAGCTGTGGGCGCGTGAGGACGTCCTCCTCAGAGCTCTCGAGGCGGATCGAAATCTCGTCGAGGATGGGGAAGAAGCGGTCCACCAGGGTGTCGAGCAAGGCGTAGAGCAGGAAGCTCACATCGTTCGCGCGCAGGCGCGAGCGCGGGCTCTCGCAGCGATGCCTAACCTCGTCGATGGCGCGGCAGCGCGTCTCCTGGAAGCTCAGCAGGGTGTTGCGGCCGAGGAAGAAGCTGGTCTGCTCCCCGCGCAACGCGCCGTCGACCAGTTGCACCCGGCGGGCGACCACGAACAGGCGCCCCGGAAGCTCGCCCGTGCCCGGGTAGTCCTCGGCCTTGGGCCTGTGGTTACCCTCCAGGGCGTCCTCGATGGCCAGTGGGTGGAGCTGGTACTTCTCGGCCAGGGCCCGGATGGTGCCGCGATCCTGCAGGCCCTCCACATGGATCCAGCGCACGTGTGACCAGGTTGGGCGATGCACGGCCAGGAAGGCGGCGATGTCCTCGATCTCCTGGATCTGGATCTGCTCGGCGCAGTAGTCGGTGCAGACGATGCGGGCCGCCTTCTCCCCGGGGGTTGGGACCAGCTCGTGGTACTCGATCCCCGCCGGCGAGCCCGCGGCCAGATGATCGGCCCTCGGCACCGCCCGGGACAGCGGCGCCGTGCGGCGCGGGCCGCTTGGGGCCTCGCGGGGCTCCTTGTGACGCGCGCCGTGGCGGCGGGATTTCGCGGTCTCTGGGCGTGGGTGGTTCATGGCCAGGTAGGGCGCGGTGCGGACTGAGCCGCCACTATCCCGTCTGAGCCCCGAGCGATCAAGCGTGCTGGCGGGATGGGATGCCTCCCGGGCCGGGGCGGGGTCCGGGTTTGGCCCGGCAGCGGTTGCCTTGCCGGGCAGGCGTCCCAATCTCCAGGGGGTCAGCATCGGCAGACCCAAGATCAGGGCCGCCGGACCCATGGTCCGACACCCGGGTCGTCGTATAGGGGGAGGCAGTCCAAATGGCTTGCAGAATTGAACGCTTTGTCCGACGCGAGGTGCCGCTGCTCGACGCGCAAACGAGCGTCTTGGACGGGGCCAGGCTGATGGCCGAGCGCAACGTCGGCTCTTTGGTGGTGACCAGGGACGGCCGAGTGGCGGGCCTCTTCACGGAGCGCGACCTGCTTCGGCGCGTGGTCGGGCTGGGGCGCCAGCCTGAGCAGGTGCAGCTCGGCGAGGTGTGCAGCGAGGAGCTGGTCACCATCGAGCACGACGCGACCTGCGTCCGGGCGGTCGCGAAGATGGAGTCCCACGGCTGCCGCCGTCTGGTCGCCTACCGGCGGGGCGAGTACCTGGGGCTGGTCAAGCTCGCGGATATGGCCCATGCCTTGGCCGAGGACGGGCGCAAGGGCAAAGACGTCCTCCTCAACGTCCTGGGCTTCGCAACCATCGCGGCCGCGATGGGGGTGATCGTCCTGCTCTTGTCCCAGCTCCCGAGCGTGCTCCAGCTCGTCGGCCAGGGGCCTTCGCCCTAGGGGCAGCCCGGCGGGGAGGAGTGCCGGGGGTGCCGATCGTCCAGCCTGGGCTAGCCCGACAGGAGCCGTTCCAGCACACCGCTGTAGATTGCCGTGAGCCGGTCCAGGTCGGCCACGGAGACGCACTCGTTGGCCTGGTGGATGGTGGCGTTGAGCGGCCCGAGCTCCAGGACCTCGCCGCCGAGGGTCGCGATGAAGCGCCCGTCCGAGGTCCCGCCGCTGGTCGAGAGCGCGGCACGCTCGCCCGTGACCTGGGCGATGGCGGCGCGCGCCGCCTCGACCAGCCGCCCCGCCGGGGTCAGGAACGGGTGCCCCGAAAGGCGCCACTCCAGCTCGTAGTCCAGGCCGGCCTCATCGAGCATGGCCGTGATCCGCCGGCGGATCTCCTCCTCGGTCAGCTCGCTGGAGAAACGCAGGTTGAACTGGGCCGTCAGGCGCCCGGGGATGACGTTCTCCGCCCCGGTGCCGACATTGAGATTGGCGATCTGGAGGCTGGTCGGCGGGAAGTGGGCGTTGCCCTGGTCCCACTCCTCGGCCACCAGGCGTGCCAGCACCGGGGCGAAGGCGTGGAGCGGGTTCTTGGCCAGGTGCGGATAGGCCACATGGCCCTGGCGCCCATGCACGGTCAGGAAGCCGTTGAGGCTCCCGCGTCGCCCGTTCTTGATGGTGTCGCCCAGACGCTCCTGGCAGGACGGCTCCCCGACCAGGCAGTAGTCGATGTGCTCGCCACGGGCCTTGAGGGTCTCCACGACCTTGACCGTCCCGTCGGTGGCCACGCCCTCCTCGTCGCTGGTGATGAGGAAGGCGATGGAGCCAGGGTGGTGCGGGTGGGCACGCACGAAGGACTCGGTGGCCGTGACCATGGCCGCAATGGAGCCCTTCATGTCCGCCGCGCCGCGCCCAAAGAGCAGGCCGTCGCGGATGTGCGGCTCGAACGGGTCCGAGGCCCAGTCGCTGCGCGGGCCGGGCGGGACCACGTCGGTATGCCCAGCGAAGCAGAACAGGGGTGAGGCCTTGCCGCGCCGGGCCCAGAGGTTGGCTACGCCGTTGGAGGCCATGGGCTCCAGGTGGAAGCCGAGCGCCGCCAGGCGCAGCCCGATCAGGGTCTGACAACCGGCGTCCTCCGGCGTCACCGATGGTCGGGCAATGAGGTCCTGGGCCAGGGCCAGGGTAGAAGACCGCGTGGGCGAGTTGGACATCAGCCGAGGAGCTCCTGGTAGCGGGACTCGCTGAATCCCAGGTAGCGCGCGTCGCCCGCGTCGAGCGCCAGTTCGAGCACAGGGCGGCGGATGACCGACGGTGAGGCGAGCATCAGCCGGATTGCGCCGGCCTGGTCCAGCCCCTCGCGCTGCTCGGGAGGGAGCTTGCGCCAGGTGGTGCCCTGGCGGTTGATCAGGGCCTCCCAGCCGAGCTCCGCCACCCAGGTCCGCAGCAGGGCCTCGGGCAGGCCATCACGGCGGAAGTCATGGAAGCGATAGGCGATGCCCCGGGCCGCGAGCCAGGCGCGGGCCTTCTTCACCGAGTCGCAGTTGGAGATGCCATAGAGCGTGAGCATGGCGAACGTCAGCGCAGATTGGCGCGGACCGTCGCGCGTGTCGCCTTTGCCGGCGTCGGACAGCTACTGGCAAGGGGGCTTGCCTCGCCGGGGCCGGCAATCAGGTCCAGCTCGGCTGGGCGCTCAGTCTCGGCGGCCGGGGCCGGCTCGAACAGGGGCCGCATGGCCTCGTCGCTGTAGGGCGTCGCGGCGGCATCCTGCTCCCGCCTGACCCGCCGATACAGGCGCCACACGCGCAGGGCATAGGCAAGCATGGGCCCATAGGTGGAGGCAAACTCCCAGGCCCGCCGCGGATAGAAGACCAGCGGGTTCTCGATGGGGAACCCCGGTCGCCGCTCGGTGCGCACCTTGCGGCGGATGAAGCCGCCCTGCAGCGGGTGGACCCCCTCGAACTTGAAGCAACCGTAGAACTCCAGCGCGATCTCCATGATGCGCTTGGGGTTGCGGTCCACCGCGGTGGCCCGGCGCATGAGACGCTCCAGGTGATCCATGGAGTAGTAGGCGTCCCAGGCCTGGCGGTAGATGCCCTGCCACTCCTCCTTTGTCATCCGCGGGTGGCTGGTGCAGACGTGCTCCAGGTCGTAGATGTTCATGTCGGGGTCGAGCGGCGCCCCGGCGGCGGCCAGGCGCTGGTGGTCCACGGAGCCGGGGAGGGGCGTGAGACAGAAGAATTCCAGGATGTCGAGGGGCAGCTCCCGTTGGATGGTCGCGATGTCCTCCAGGATCTGCTCGGGGGTGTCCTCCGGGAAGCCGAGGATGTAGCCGCAGTAGGTCGTCACCCGCTTCTTCTGCCAGGCGAGCAGCATCTCCCGGTAGTTCTCGATCTTGTTCTGCTTCTTACGCGCGGCACCCAGGTTCTCAGGGCGGATGTTCTCCAGCCCCAGGAAGACCCGCGACACCCCGGCCGCACGGGCCTTGTCCACGAACCCAGGCAGGGTGTGGCACATGGTGTCCACCTGGATGGTGAAGTTGAACTTGACCCCAAGCTCCTCGCGCACCGCAGCGATGCGGTCGAAGATCGCCTCCCAGTTGCGGTTGCGGGCGAAGTTGTCGTCGGTGATGAAGTAGTGGCGGATGCCGTGGGCCAGGTTCTTGCGCAGCAGGTGCTCCACGTCGTCCGGGGAGCGATAGCGGGACTTGCGTCCCTGGACGTTGATGATGGTGCAGAAGCTGCACAGGAAGGGACAGCCGCGCCCGGCGTCGAAGGTGCCCGGCATGGGGGCATAGCGGCGCGCGACCTCGGGGGGGAGATAGGGCAGGACCTCGCCGTGGAGGTCCGGCAGGTCGCTCATGTAGTTGTAGAGCGGCTCCAGGCTGCGCCGATAGGCCGCGCGCAGGAAGGTCTCGAAGCGCCCCTCCGCCTCGCCGGCGAAGAGGGTGATGCCGAGATCCATGGCCTCACGCAGGTCGGCCGGCAGCTCCGGCAGCATGGCCAGGCAGCCGCTCACGTGGAAGCCGCCGATGGCGACCTGGACCCCGGCGGCGCGGAAGCGCCGCGCCATGTCCATGGCCCGCGGGAACTGGTTGGACTGGACCCCGACCATGCAGACGATGCCGTTGCCCCCGGCCTGGCGGATGCGCTCGCAGATGCGCTTGACCGGGATGACGGTGTTGGTCTCGTCGTAGGCGCGCACCTCGATCTGCACCTCGTCCCCCAGGACGCGCGCCTCGGCCGCTTGCAGGCTCTGACCGTACAGGCTGGCGAGGGAGTTCGACGGGATCCAGGCCTTGAACCACTGGATCACATAGCCGTTGTCGTCGTAATGGGAAGGCTTGATGAGCTCGATGTGGAAGCGGGTGTTACCCGCTGGTGCGGCCGGCAGCGTGGGGGACAGGGACATTGGAGAGGGCGACCTCGAGGACCGGGTGTGGGCGCGAGTATACAACCCAGGCCCCGGTGCCCGGAGGTGCAAGCGGCATGGGCCTGAGCCCGTCAGGGGTTTCGACAGCCCCAGCCAGAGGCATCAAATATCCGGCTCCGGCAGGCGCTGCACCAGCGCGTCCCAGGCGATGGCCACTCCAGGCAGGATGCCCACCGGCGTCTCACCGCTGAGATAGCGCACGTCCGGCTTGCCGAATTGCCCTTGCTCCAGCCGGTAGATGGTCACCATGCGGTCGATGGGGTGCACCAGCCAGTACTCTTGCACACCGGCCCGTTCATAGACCCGGCGCTTGAGCACATGGTCATGGCCGGCCGTTGCAGGCGAGAGGACCTCCACCACCAGGTCCGGGGCCCCGCGCAGGCCGCGCCGGTCGGCCTTGGACGGGTCGCAGAGCACCAGTACGTCTGGCTGGACCACGGTGTCGATGTCGGCATCCGCCTCGTTTGCCTTGGGCAGGCGCACGTCCACCGGGGCGACGTAGACGCGGCAGGGTTTGTCCTGGAGCACATTGGCCAGTTGCCGGTAGACCTCTCCCACCACGTCCTGATGGGCAAGGGTCGGTGCCGGGGCCATGAGATAGGCGACGCCGTCGATCAGCTCGTAACGGGCATCGTCCGGCCAACCCAGGTAGTCGCCATAGGTGTAGTGCCCGGTATCGCGCTGCGGCAGTCCCATCTCGACCTCGATCAAGGGTGGAAGGCGCGGTTGGCGCCGTTGGGAAAGCGGGGGTCACGACAGCGCAACGGACCCGCCCCATCATGCAAGCCCATCATAGCGAACTCCTGTCCGGATGGGGCAGAGGCCGCTCTTGGCCGGGGTGGCCAATCGGCGATCTCATGTGGGGCGCAGCGAGGCTGACAACCGCCCGCGACTCGGGCAAGCTTGCGCGCCATGGCCGCCGCGACCCCTTCCGCACACGAGCTGCTGCACCAGGTCTTTGGCTTCCGCGAGTTCCGGGGCCACCAGGAGGCGGTGGTGGAGCACGTCATCGGCGGCGGTGATGCCCTGGTCCTGATGCCCACCGGCGGCGGCAAGTCCCTGTGCTACCAGATTCCGGCACTGGTGCGGCCGGGGACCGGGGTGGTGATCTCGCCCCTTATCGCCCTGATGCAGGATCAGGTCGCAGCCCTGCGCCAGAACGGGGTGCGGGCCGCCTTCCTCAACTCCAGCCTGGCCCAGGACCAGGCACGTGAGGTGGAGCGCGCCCTGCTTGCAGGGGACCTGGACCTGGTCTACCTGGCCCCCGAACGGCTGGTGACGCCCCGTGCCCTGGAACTGCTCGGGCGCACGCCGATCAGCCTCTTCGCCATCGACGAGGCCCACTGCGTCTCCCAATGGGGGCACGACTTCCGCCCGGAGTACACCCAGCTCGAGGTCTTGGCGGAGCGCTTCGCCGGCATCCCGCGCCTGGCCCTGACCGCCACCGCCGACGAGCCGACGCGCAATGACATCCGCACCCGGCTCCGGCTGGAGGGCGCCCGCACCTTCGTCGGCGGCTTCGACCGGCCGAATATCCGCTACCAGATCCACCAGATCAGCGACGCAAGGCGCCAGCTCCTCGCCTTCTTGCGCCGGGAGCACCCGGGGGCGTCGGGCATCGTCTACTGCCTGTCGCGAAAGAAGGTGGATGCCGTCGCCGAGTGGCTGCGCGGCGAAGGCGTCCATGCGCTGCCCTATCATGCGGGCCTCGACGGCGCCGTGCGCAAGGCCAACCAGGACCGCTTTCTGACCGAGGATGGCGTGGTGATGGTGGCGACCATCGCCTTCGGCATGGGCATCGACAAGCCGGACGTGCGCTTCGTCGCCCATCTGGACCTGCCCAAGAGCATCGAGGCCTACTATCAAGAGACCGGCCGCGCGGGGCGCGACGGGCTCCCCGCGGATGCCTGGATGGCCTATGGCCTGTCGGGCGTGCTGACCCTGCGCCAGATGCTCGAGTCCTCGCAAGCCGACGAAAGGCACAAGGCCATCGAGCGCCGCAAGCTGGAGGCGATGCTCGGCCTGTGCGAGATCGTCGCCTGCCGGCGCGAGGCCCTGCTGCGCTACTTCGGCGACGAGCTGCCGGCCCCCTGCGGCAACTGCGACAACTGCCTGAATCCCCCCGAGGCCTGGGACGGCACCCTGGCGGCCCAGCAGGCCATGTCCGCTGTGCACCGGACGGGGAGCCGCTTTGGGGTCAACTACCTGATCGACGTGCTGCGCGGGGCCGACGACCCGCGCATCCGTGCCAACGGGCACGACCGGCTCAAGGTGTTCGGGCTGGGCATGGACCTTGGTGCCGGCCAGTGGCGATCGGTGTTCCGCCAGCTCATCGCCCGCGGGATGATCGGCGTCGATGTGGAGGGACACGGCTCCCTGTACCTGACCCAGGCCGCCCGCCCCGTGCTGCGGGGTGAGGTCCGTCTCGACCTGCGCCGCGACCGTCCCGAGCCCAAGGGTGCCAGGCGCGGGGGCAATGCGCCGCGGCCGACCCTGGTCGGGGCCCTGTGGGACGCCCTGCGCGCCAAGCGCAAGGAGCTGGCCCAGGCCCAAGGGGTGCCGCCCTACGTCATCTTCCACGACAGCGTCCTGCAGCAGATGGTCGAGCACCGGCCCCAGGACCCGCGCGCCTTTGCCCGGCTTGACGGCGTGGGGGCGAAGAAGCTCATCCAGTACGCGGCGGACTTCCTGTCCGTCATCAGGGCCCACGCCGGGCCACCGCAGGGCGGGGAGCAGCGGAATGCTCGGATCGACGCCCCCGCCGCCCCCCGGCCGAACGCCGCCGCAGAGATCAGGGACGACGGTCCGTGTGGGGCGCTCGGCGCAGCGCCCGCCGCGGGCAAGGGGGACTGAGGGGCACCTTGAAACATCCCATCCATCGGATTTTGCACAACGCCAGGCGCAACTTGCGATTTCCGCCTGGCTTCATGTTCAAGTGCTTACGCACTCGAACATGGCAGGGCATCCATGCCCCGCGCGGGCACCTTAAATCTGTCGAGGTGCCCTGAGATGGGGCCCGGTTCGGCCACGGCCACCTGGTATCTGTACCTCATCGAGTGCCGCAACGGGCGCCTCTACACCGGGATCGCCACCGACCCCGAGCGGCGCTTCGCGGCCCATGCCGCCGGCCGCGGGGCCATGTTCACCCGCATCAACCGGCCGCTGCGGCTGCTCGGCTCTTGTCCTTACCCCAGCCGGTCCTTGGCCACCAAGGCCGAGATCGGTCTCAAGCGGCTCGATCGCAGCGCCAAGCTCGCCTGGGCGCGGGCCAACCCGCAACCCGTCCTGTCGGATCCCGCGGGGAGGCCGCCCTGTGACCCTGGCCCCGCAAGGTCCGGGCCACAGGGACCAAGATGAACGCCCCAGCACCAACGAGACATCGACACCATGGCACCCAGATGTGAAGCCGGCCTCGCCCTGGCCATCGCCTTCCTGGCGGCGGCCTTCATCGCCCAGGCCGGTCCGGCCGATCCCGCGGCTCCCACCCGGTCCGGCCCGGCCACCCAGCGGGTGGCGGTGGGACCCGTTTCAATCCAAGTACCCAAGGACTGGCGGCGCCGCGAAGGCCCGGCCGAGGACAACCCGCATTTCGATGCGCCCGGGCCCAACCCCGGACTAGGGCCATCGGTCGCAATCGCCATCGATGAAGCGCCCTCGGATCCGGATGCGGAGGAGACCGGCACCCGCCGCCTCAAGACCGAGCGGCGCCGCATCGCCGGCCACACCGCCGAGGTGCGTCACTGGCTGTTCGAGGAGGACAACGGCCGGGGCGTGACCATCGTTCTCAGCGACGTCATCCCCGGCAAGCGGGTCCAGGTCTCTGGCTGGGCGCCAGCGGCCCAATGGGACAAACACTCCGGCGAGGTCTTCGCCATTCTCGACAGTCTCACGATCGCGGGCGGTCCCCCTCGGGCGGCTCCGTTGAGCGCCGAGCCGCCCGCGGCGCTCCAGTCCTTCGAGGTCGGCAACATCGCCGCCGTCACCAACGGCCCGACGGACAAGACGGTGTTCAAGGTGAAGGCGCCCATCCGGCTGCGCTCGATCCGCACCTATCACTGGAACAAGGGCCGCGGGGCCAAGCCCGGCAGCCTTTTGCTGCGCGGGCCTGATGGGCATGTCCTCGGGCCCTGGCCTGCCAGTGGGTTGCCGGGCCAGGGCGGGGTCGCCAATGCCTATTGGCTGGCCGAGGTCGACGAGCGCCTGGAGCCCGGCGTGTATACCCTGAGCACGTCGAACGATGCCACCTGGTCCACCAATGCCCAGGCCAAGGGGCGGGGCTTTTTCCGCATCGAGTGGCAGGAGCTCCCAGTGGCCGCGGCCTCCGAGCCAGCCGGGGAGATGCCGGGGCCCGGTGCGGCTCTGCCCACCGAGGGGTCAGGCACAGCCTCGGGTGTCGACCAAGGGCCGGGGCGGGGCGAGCAGATCCTCTTCGACGGGGCGCTCGGCACCCGCTGGGGCCAGCTCGCCCTGGCCGGGGGTGACTTTGGGGCCTTCGCCCGGAGCGACGGCGGCGTCCTGGTCGTCGAGGTCCCGG
>Ga0272446_1002698_pt1 | contig 23659 bp, 16 predicted proteins | sample YNPCB0061_FD_194587 | JGI IMG/M metagenome (GOLD analysis project Ga0272446, IMG submission 194587) | Hot spring microbial mat communities from Yellowstone National Park, WY, United States - YNP-CB-006-1 | ecosystem: Environmental > Aquatic > Thermal springs > Hot (42-90C) > Sediment | place... | reverse complement strand
TTCCCCCTCCCTGTTTGACCTCATCCCCTCTCTACGCTTATGTGCCCCACAGTCTCTCTCATCACGGTCTTTCATAACCGCGATCGCTACCTCAGCGCTACGATTAGTAGCATCCTGACCCAGACTTATCAGGATTTTGAGCTGCTGTTGTGGGATGACGGCTCTACGGATCAATCCCTGGCGATCGCCCGCCACTATGCCCAGCAAAGCCCACGGGTGCGGGTAATGGTTGGCGCCCATCAGGGGTTTGCCGCAAGTCTTAAAGAGGCGATTGCACACACTCAGGGGCCATGTCTGGCCTGGGTCGATAGCGACGATTTGTTAGCACCCGAGGCTTTGGCAGAAACAGTAGCGGTGCTGACCCAAAACCCTGATGTCGGCATGGTTTATACCGATTATCAGGTGATAAATGCCCAGACGCAGGTGACGGGCTATGGTGGTCGTTGTCGGGTGCCCTATTCGCCAGGAGCCTTATTGGAAAAGTTCATGACTTTCCACTTTCGCCTGCTGCGCCGCAGTGTATATGACCAGGTTGGCGGCGTTGATCCTAACTACAATACCGCTGAAGATTACGAGCTATGTCTGCGCCTGTCGGAGGTGACCGCGATTCATCATTTGCCGCGCCCTCTCTACTACTACCGCTGCCATGGGGAGAGCACATCGAATCAGCGGCGCAATGACCAGGAACGGCAATGTATCCTTGCTCGTGAAGCGGCTCTGCGGCGGCGATCGCGAGCTCTGGCAGTTGCAGAGCCTGGGCAACGGCAGTTCCTGGTTACGGCAGGCACAGGTCTGATGCTGGTGGGATTACCTTTGCTGGGCAGCCAGCCAGCCCTAGCAGCAACCCCAGCGTTTCAACTGGCTCCCGCCTCTGGGGAGACTCAACTCCCTCCGAGGTTTCAACTGAGTGCTCCGGCCTTACCCAGCAATATTGCTCGACCAGAAACCTTTCCTGACTCAACGGAACCGCTGTTAATGGCCCAGGCGATCGCCCCCGCCATTGATGGCACCAATACTCAGGTTAACCAGGTTAACCATCAGTTTGATATCACGGGCGGGCAACTTTCCAGGGATGGAGCCAACCTGTTCCATAGCTTTTCCCGGTTTGGTCTAGACGCAAACCAAATCGCTAACTTTTTAGCAACTCCCCAAATCCGCAACATTTTGGGTCGGGTGACTGCTGGGGAAGCCTCTTTGATAGATGGAGTGCTCCGGGTATCGGGAGGCAATGCCAACCTGTTTTTGATGAACCCCTCTGGGATTGTGTTTGGGCCAAATGCCCGCTTAGACCTACCGGGTTCGTTTACAGCCACGACTGCCAACGCCATTGGGTTTAGCGACCAGTGGTTTAGCAGTGTGGGCAGCAATACCTATGCTGATCTGACTGGCGCTCCCAGCAGCCTGGCGTTCTCCCTGGCGCAACCGGGGGGAATTTTGAATGCGGGCAACCTGACCCTGCAGCCGGGGCAATCCCTCAATCTGCTGGGTGGCACAGTGATCAACATCGGCCAAATCAATGCCCCCGGTGGGTTGGTGATTGCCACGGTTCCTGGTTCGTCGGTGGTGCGAATTAGCCAAGCCGGCAGTCCGTTGACGATTGAGATGCAAGCTCCCGGCACTTTGCCAACCCCGGCTCCGGCAACGTCGCTAGCCGATTTGGCCGCCAACCAAGCCGGATTGACCAGCGACAATGGCACCGTCAGAACCAGTAGCGGTCTGGCGATTCAGCCGGGGGATGTAGCTCTCGTCGGTGGCCAGTCTAGCCTGGTGGGAAACACGATTCAAATCGAGGCACGGGCAACCCTGCGGCTAGCAGAATCGCAACTGCGTGCCCAGGAAGATGCTTTTCTCAACGGCCAAGATCGGGTACAAATTCGGGATAGTGAAACACAGCCTGTGTTGGTAACAGCAGGTCGCCACCTCACGATTCAGGGCAACCAGGGCATTGATATTCTGGCGTTAAATCATCCCACCACCCCTTTTCAGAGTGGGGGCGATTTCAGTCTAGTGAGTGATGGGGTCATTTCTGGTGATGCCCACTTCTGGAGCGGTGGCAATTTTTCCCTCCGCACTCTTGGCGGAGGAACTGGGCAATTCGTCAGTCTCTATGACCCGATCATTCGCTCCACGGGGGATGTCACCTTTGGATCCTATGCTGGCGTGGCGCTGAAGGTCGAAGCCGGAGGCAACATTACAGTAAACGGTGATATTCGGATCACCGGGCCAGATCTCACAATCCCGACCAGTGATCCGGATGCGACCCTGCTGACCACTACCCCTGCCCTGATTTTGCGGGCAGGTACGGCAGTGGCGGCCCCAGAAATCATTGGCACACCCCCAGGAGATCTTGTAACCACGCCTACTCCTTCGGCTCCTGGCAATATTACAGTTAATGGAAATATCAACACCTCTAATTTTGACGTGCTGAGTGGGGAGTTTCCGATCGCGCGGATTGGTGGCCCAGTGATTCTTGACGCCCAGGGCAGCATCACAACAGGCAACATCAATACCTCAGCCAACGGCAGTGAAACTTCTTTGCCAGCAACTGGTGGTCGGGTTGACCTGCTTGCCCGTACTGGCAATATTCAGACGGGTACAATTGACACCTTGGCGGTGGGAGAGCAGCGCACAGCTACAGGCGGGAATGTTCGCCTGCGTGCTCTCAATGGCTTGATCAGCGTGGCAGATATCGATACCTCCGCCTCTAGCTTCAGTAGTTTCAGCAACAGCCAGGCCCAGTCGGGCACTGTAGAAGCCGAGGCGGGTAGTGGGCTAGTAGCCCAAAACATGTTTACCGATGCCTTTGCTAGTAGCAGCATCTATGGGGGAGAAGCCCAGGGTGGCAGGGTGGCCCTGTCGGTACAAAATGGCCCACTTCAGGTGGATCGGATTTTTACTAGTGCCAGCACTTCCACGTTTTCTTCCTTGACCACGGCCACCAGCCAGGCAGGAGACGTCACCCTAGAAACCCGCACCGTTGGCAACAACATTGTGTTTACCAGCATCGATGCTGCGGCCTTTGCCAATAATGCAGGAGAAGGGCCAGAGGGGCCTGCCAATGCCAGGGGTGGTAACGTTCAGGTATTGGCTCAGGGCACCGTCCGGGGGACGGATGTCGGCCTGAATGAAGAATTTACTATTGATGCCCGAGCGGATGCGAATGGAAGCGTCACGACGATTACTGGAGGAACTGTTACGTTACAACACGATGGCGGGCCAACAAATGTACCCTTTGTGATTGGCGATGCCACAGTGAACGGTTTATCAGATGGGATCCGGACGGGTAATAATGCTGCTCCAACCCTTTTGACGAGCGGTAGTTTCCCAGTGTTGCCCAATGGTGGCGATGCGGCTGGTACTCCAGCAGGGATTACAATTCGTTCGATTAATACTCCCCCGGCGATCGCGGCGATTACATCCCTGCCCCCCACCCTGGTAGATCAACCCCTCACTTTTACCTTTGCCGATCTGGCAGCCACTATTACCGATATCAACCTGGATGTCACCCAGATTCAAATTGCAGCGATCGCCCCTGGGGCTATCCTCCGGGTCAACGGGGTGGAAGCCACCGCCGGTACCGTGATTAGCACTGGCGACAACTTTGAGTATGTGCCACCGGCAGGGCTAGTCGGAGAATTTACGGCTTTTAGCCTGCAAGCCAGTGATGGGGTTTCGCTCTCAACCCCTGCACCGATTAACCTGCTCACCCAAACCCAGCCACCCGTTCCGCCTGTAGAAGAGCCGCGCTTTCCAGAACCACCCCAGGCTGACCCACGCTCACCTTTACCCCCTGGCACTCCGTTTACAACCGTCAAAACCCTGGATGAAGCCCAACAGATTTTGCAAGACATTGAGCGCGAAACGGGCATGCGCCCGGCATTGATCTATATTCGCTTTATTCCCACCCGGTTTGGAGCGGGTCTAAGCTTCACCAGCCAGGAAGCAGCCTTTTCAGCAGCCTATACAACCTATCTCAAGGAACCCAATTTAACCGGAGGAGGGCTTTCTGTCGAAACCAGAGACGACGATGGGGTCGAAATTTTGGTGGTGACTGCTAAAGGGGAGCCTGTACGGCTCCGTCTTCGGGGCCTGACCCGCAAAGACTTGGTGGCGGTCACTCAGGAGTTTCGTTCAGAAGTGTCTGATCGCCGCAAAACTCGCACTGTCAGCTACCAACAATCGGCACGGCAACTCTACCAATGGTTAATTGCGCCAATCTCACCCACCTTGCAAGCACGGGAAATCAATAACCTGGTGTTTGTGATGGACGAGCAGTTGCGATCGCTGCCCGTAGCGGCCTTGCAAAATCCCCAGGGAGAATTTTTGGTGGAGCAGTACAGCATCGGCCTCATGCCTAGCCTCAGCCTCACCGACACCCGCTATGTGGATGTGCGCCAGACCAAAGTATTGGCCATGGGCACTGCCGAGTTTAGCAACCAGCGCAATCTCCCCGCTGTACCCCTAGAATTACAAACAATTCAGCAGTTGTGGAATGCCTCGGTATTGCCGGATGAGAAATTTACTCTGAGCAATCTCAAGTCATCACGACAGCAGCAGCCCTTTGGCATTGTCCACTTGGCAACGCATGGTGAATTTCGGCCAAAGGATCCGAGCAACTCCTATGTGCAACTGGGGGATACCAAACTTCAACTCGATCAACTCCGCCAGTTGGGGCTAAACAATCCCCCCGCTCAACTGCTGGTGCTGAGCGCCTGCCGTACCGCCTTAGGCGATCGCGATGCCGAGCTGGGTTTTGCTGGCATGGCAATTAAGGCTGGCTCCAAATCAGCCCTGGGTAGCCTCTGGTATGTCAGCGATATTGGCACCCTGGCATTGATGGGCAAGTTCTATGACAGTCTGCGTCAGGTGCCGATTAAGTCAGAGGCTCTACGACAGGCCCAACTGGCCCTGTTAAAGGGAGAAGTGAGTGTCAGCGATCGCCAACTGATTGGATTGGGCAATACCCCTCTGGATTTGCCTGCAGGTTTGCAAGAACAGGAAATCACTGACCTGCGTCATCCCTTCTTCTGGTCGCCATTTACGATGGTAGGCAACCCCTGGTAACCCTTCATGCCTAGACAAAGCAAGCGGCTACCCTCTGCCCAGCCCCCCTCTAAGAGTCCTGACTTGCTTCCTACTGGGCTAGGGGATTGCAGAAACAGCATTTCAATCCCTGTAGCGATAAACCCCTCTGTTTACCAATTCCAATGGCACCCTATTCCTTGTCCCCGTTTAAGAATCTCAACGGCTTCCCTTACAACAACTGGTGACGCAACGTCCTGCTTGCCTTCTCCCTGAATGCTTGAGCAACAGGAACACCAAGCAAATCCAAACTAGAGTAAAACCAGAAACGTTAGAGAAAAAATGGGGTTTGTGGGTGCAATCTGAGAACCTGAGATCTTTTAGTTGGCCCCTGATGGAGAAGAACAGAGTCGCGCAAGGAAACCTGGCACCGACAAATCGGAAGAACTTTACCAGAGAGTTGCGATCGCGCTGCTTTCTCCAACTCTTCCTTTATAGCTGTCGCCAGGTTGCTTAGAACACTGGGTTTAAGGGGGTGTGGGGGCTTTGCCCCCAGCCAGAGGTGCCACCCCTGCACCCCGTCCTAAATCTGGTGACTATGGCTATAACTGCTGTAACCGCTCCGCTGTTTTTTTCGCTTGTTGTTGCAGGAATACTAGAAAAAATCCCTACACTCTTGGGTTCTGCTCTAAGATCGACTGGCAATTACATCTGTTTGCCGATGCTGAATCCGATCTGGCTGTTTCGCGATCGCCGCCCTGGTCAACTTGATTGGCAATGGCAATTGGGTTTGGGGCTGCTGGCCATGCCGTTAATGTGGGTAAACCTGGGTCAGGTTGCCCTGCGAGATTGGGATGAAGGTGTTGTGGCTCTAATTGCCCGTGAAATGGCGCGATCGCCCATTGGATCAATGACCTGGCTATATCCAACTACAGCAGACGGCACCCCCTACCTCAATAAGCCACCCCTGATTCATTGGCTGGTAGCGCTTTGCTTTCAACTGGGGGGGAGCAACGAGTGGATGGCACGACTGCCAGGGGCAACGCTGACAATTCTTTCTGTGCCCTTGTTGTATATGATTGGGCGAGAGTTATTTAACCAGAGGCTCCCGGCGATTTTTGCGGCGCTGACTTATTTGACTCTACTGCCCATAGTGCGCCATGGGCGAATGGCAATGCTGGATGGAGCACTGGTTTGCTTTTTTTTGCTGTTCGTACTGTGCATTTTGCGCTCACGACGAAATCTGCGTTGGAGTTTGGGAGTCGGCGTGGCACTGGCGCTGATTGCAATGACCAAAGGAGTTGCCGCTTTGCTACTGGGAGCGATCGCAGTCGTCTTTCTGGCCTGGGATACTCCCCGATTGCTCACCAGTAGTTATGCCTGGCTTGGGGTTGGTTTAGGCTGTCTACCCGCGATCGCCTGGTATCTGGCCCAGTGGCATCATTACGGGCAAACCTTTTTTGCCGAGAATTTTGTCAATCAATCACTTAGTCGCGCCTGGCGCACAGTCGAACAAAATCAGGGGCCGCTCTGGTACTACCTCCTAGAGATCTTAAAATATGCCGCTCCCTGGCTGATATTTTTGCCCCAGGCCGTTTCCCTTGCCTGGGAAAATCGCAACTTGAGTTGGGCCAGACTATTGCTGATTTGGGCTGGTGGCTATCTGGCTGTTGTTTCCTTAATGCAAACCAAGTTGCCCTGGTATATTTTGCCAATTTACCCGGCCCTTGCACTGATGGTCGGTCGGCAATTGGCGGAGGGCTGGCGCAGCGAAGTCTGGCTAGGCGGGGGAAAGCATTCCAACCATACTCCATACCCTTTAATTTGGGCGATTTTGTTGGGGATTGCAGCCATCGCTTCGATCGCCTATGGCATCTACCTTAGTCTGACAAGTTCTGACCCAGCAACTGATTTGCTTGTGATCTTGCTGGCTGTGGGGATGACGCTAATCAGCGCAGCCATTTTAATTGGTCGGCAAAATTCCGAATTCGTTCTGATCCTATTTTGGGGCTGCTATGTTGCTCTGTTTCTATTAATGCGATCGCCCCATTGGCTCTGGGAAGTGAATGAAAGCTATCCCGTTAAACCGGTGGCCCAAATCATTGCCCAGCATGTACCTGCCCAACAGGTGGTCTGGACTTCCCATCGCTTTCATCGCCCCTCCCTCAATTTTTATAGCGATCGAAGGGTACTCCCCGCCAATATTGAAGCACTCAAAACCATCTGGCAACAAGACCCGTCCTCTTACTTGCTGGTCGATCCTGCCACTTTACGCTTGCTTAACCTGGAACAAACCCGCCAACTAGCTGAAGCTGAAGGATGGTTACTAGTCAGCCATACCCCAACCCATCAACCTGATATTAGAAACCTGAATTCACTACCTGAGGCAACCAGTGAATAGGATGCAATTTTTTATCAAGGGTAAAAGAGGCATGCATACTCCTCTCTTTATGGGGAATGACGATAGAAAAAACTAGAAAAAATTAACCTAATGAAAGTGGTAAGCTCTAGACTGACTAAACTTCAAAGACTTGCTCTAGCTAATACAGTGCCAAACGTGGCATAGCAACCATAATATTAACGGTTTTAGCCCGCAGGCTAAAGCCAGCACTACAAACAGTGCGAAATTCACGTTTTGAGCTACTAGTAAGCCCCTCTCTTGGTCAGAACCACAAGAATCGTTTTTAGAATTAACACAATGTCATAAAAGGCGGACCATTTTTCTTGGTAAGCCACATCCATCTTCACAATATCTTCAAAGTCAGCAACGTTTGATCGTCCGTTGACCTGCCATTCTCCTGTAATTCCTGGCTTGACGTTCAGTCGTTGCCAGTGGTGCTTCTCATAACCAAATACCTCATCCAGAGTAGGGGGGCGAGTTCCTACAATGCTCATGTTCCCTATCAGCACATTCCAAAACTGGGGTAACTCATCCAGGCTAGTGCGCCGAAGGAAGCGACCTACCCGTGTCACCCTGGGATCATTCCGATTTTTAAAGATCCCTCCTTTTGCCTCATTGTTAACCAGATGCTTTAGCTGATCCGCATTTGCCACCATTGAGCGAAACTTCCAGATGCGAAAGGTTTTGCCTCGTAGTCCACAACGGAGCTGGCTGTAGAAAACTGGCCCCGGATTGTCAAATTGGATGGCAATCGCAATGGGAATTGTAATCACTGCAACAATTATCAACCCCACAACAGCTCCGACTATATCAGTCAGACGCTTTGTCCAGCTCAGCGCAGAAGGATGTACCTCTTTAGCCAAGGGACAGTCAACAATGGGAATGCTTGAAGTAGGGAGAACCGTTTTCTTTAGAGAATTCACACGCTCCGACAAGCTTGATGAAGGAACAGAGGAAGATTTAGAAGTAATAGTCACATCTCACACTAGGATTGCCTAGATCAAGTACTCCTTTCCTACAATAGAAAATTCTTGTGGGGGAACAGACGGCTGTAACTTACATTTGCGCAATCTTTGATTTGCTCGGAGGTCTGTGAAGCTTTTGTGTATTTACCGAAATCAAAGCAGGGGATACTTGCATTACGAGAGAAAGATTCAGAGTTTTCACTGATGCCGCACGTCCCTCAATCTGAGGTCTGATATTTCTTCAGGCATTGCCCATTGTAATCAGCCCAGATCGCCTATAGCCAAGATTGCTCCTCGTTTCTGGCAGGCGGTAGCACCAACCGTTTCCCCAAGGATTCTGCAACCGTGGCGGCTCCATATTGATTGAGATGGCTGGGGTCAACGTAGTAATGGTTTTGCGTTTGCCACTGTAAAGTCAAATCGTAAAAAGTCAGCAATCCATGATTGGCAAATCGCTGCATAAATTGGCGAAATCTAATTTCGTAGGTAGTTCGAGTGGGGTCGAGATAAATCCGATGCAAAGGCAGGTTGACATAAACCACTGGCGTGCCGTGGCTACCACATAGTTTAAGGTTTGGCGCAGGGCGTTAGCCTGCCGCCCTTCCAGGTTAAACGCTTGATAGTCACCATCGTAAATTCCAGCGACACGGGGATAGCGCTGAAAATAGGTAGTTGGATTAAATCGCGTTGATAATGGCTCAAAGCCCGCCGTGCCTTGATAAGCACGCAGTATTTCGGCTGAAATATGGGGAGATTGTCGTGCCTGTACCATGATTACAGCCTCCTTTGCACAGGCCAAAGGTGGCGTCACCCAGCCTTCTTCACCCATCCCCAGAGCGGCAAAAAAGCCCAAGATGGGGGCAATAAAATCCGTGCAAATTTCACCAATCTCGACCACTTTAGGTTCTGGAGGAACGGGGCGTACCCCTGCTAGTAACAATCGATAGCCCTCAGAGGCCACTAGATTTTCATAGGTGCGATCGCGGCGTCCGCTATTAAACGCTCGTGAACCATCAGCCCAGATAATTAAGCGGGGAAGCTGATCGGGTGGAATTAAGCGCCGCAGGACTACATCAACGACCTGAGCCGTTGCTCCATTAATGCCAAAGTTATAGATCCGCAGGTTTGGATAACCCCGTTTTCCCAGGGTATGTTGCAACACAATTGGATCGATGCCCCACAAAGCCCTGGAACTTCCGACAATTAGGATATCCGGTGCCCCAAAGTTAGAGACATAGCGAAGATATTGCTGCAGTTGTTGATCCATCTGATGGCTATTAAACGAGGGAAATGGATCAGGAGCTTTTGACGTAACAGGTCGGGAGTCATGGCTTGCATCCAGTACTTGCAGTTGCAGGGAAAACCTCTTTGGTGGCTCGGCTATCCGCGCCAGTCCATTGTTTTGGTCAGATAGCTTGGGAGCGTCATCCCTACTGAAAGGCAAGGGCCAAGAGAGGGGTTGGCTCGCGATTGACCAGGGCTGCCATTCTGGCTGCGTTTGAGCCGTTGCTTGAGCCGGATGAGTAACGGCAGCGAGTACCAGGGCGATCGCCAATTTCCAGGCTCGTTTGACTTGGGTTCGATTCATGGCAGCACCCACTCTGTTGCAGAAAGAAATCTACGTGTTACAACTCAGCCTTGAGTTCAGGGAAAAACGGATTGCCCATAGACAAACTTACCAAATCATCAAGATTACCTATACTCTAACCATCGGCATTTCTTCTCTCTCAAATCGTCTCTATCTCTTAAGGCTGAGTCGTTACCATCATCCCTGACTTCGCTGACGGATTTACCCGGTTTGCGTTGGCCGATGGCTAGGGAATCTTAGGAGTAATTATCAATTCGTTTCACGTCCACCTCCTGGCTTGAAGGTATCCCAGCCATTTTCGGCAAGTTGAATCTCTTCCGGGTGGGGAAACTCCCAGTGGAGCCAGTCTAATCCACACGATTTGCGACCACCCAGGGTAGGCATCTGGTGTACCTCCGCCAGCGACAGGGCTTTATGCGTAAGATGTCTCCCTTAAATGCCAGTCTGGCATTAGCTGGGGAGGTTTCCAGGAGATCCAGCAGCACAAACTAAGGTTAGGACGGGGTGCTATGTTACCGAATTTGGATTGCACCAACCCTAGATCAACCCAATTCTGCAGGAATTTTTCCAGACTCTAGAGAAAAAGACTTGTCACTCGTTGATGTTCGCTGGAAACTGTTTTTTGTCTCCATCTTTTTTGATCTATATCTTTAAAAAGCGCTTGACAGTTTGGGGTGATTCTGCCCTCGCCACAACCACTTGCCGCATCTGGTGTAATAGCTCAATCAAAACACCAGAACAACGACATCCCTCCCCTATCTAACCAGGCTGCTGCTGGCTCGATTCGTCTAAACTTCTGCAAATTGCCTGGACAATTGCTTCTGGAGGCAAGCTTACATCCACAATCAAAGTGTCGGGTGGGGGTTGCTCCAGGGCATCAAACTGGCTTTGGAGCAGGGCTGGGTTCATAAAATGCCCCTGCCGCTGTTGGAGGCGATTGGCAATCAGAGCGGGGTCACCCTTGAGGTAAACTAGCTTGACCGCATCACTTTGCTTTAGTTGCTGGCGGTAGACTTCCTTTAGCCCAGAACAGGCCAAAACCATGGACTGATTTTTGTGTAAGTGTTCTTGAATCAGTTGGCTTAAGCGATCAAGCCAGGGTTGGCGATCGCGATCGGTGAGGGGAATTCCTTGCCGCATCTGTTCAATGTGGGCTGGCAAATGGAAGTCGTCGGCATCATAAAACGCCCAGCCTAGCTTGGTAGCAAGTAAGCGGCCAATCAAGGTTTTGCCAGAACCGGCCACACCGAATAAAATAATCACCATGATTTGATTGCCTGAATCGATTTGATTGCCTGAATTAACTAACCAGGATCTTCTGAGATTAGGGTAATCAGCCAACGTTATGACCCAGTAAACGCGACAGTGTGAGGGTTTTGTCGGGAGTGAAAGAGCACCAAAGCGCCCCTTTCACCGGAAAGCTAGAAGAATGATGAACCGGAGAAAGGAATTCTTAATTTTTAGTGTTTAATTCTGAGTTTTGTCAGCCCTTCTGAGTGAGATTTTGCTGAGAAAATTGAGCCAGGATAACCCTAACACTGAAAATGAGACTTTGTCCAAGTCCAAATTTAAGGAGGTTTCTAGCAAGCGAACGACCGGCTAACGTTCTCTCTTTGGCAGATTTGCTGGGGACGATGATCCCAGCCAACCGCGCCCTGAGCAGCTTGTCTTGAGCGACATTGAAAGCAGCCGAAAGGCATCAAAGGGCGCTATCTTGAAGGGTAAGCTTTCCTAGAAATCGCCTAAAGTTCTGTCTCTAGGGAGATGACCGGTTTCGGGCTGATTCTGGCGTATTCTGGCACCTGTTGTTTCATTTAAGGCTCCTGTATTGAATCAAGGTATGACAAAACTGTTAGAAACGGCGATCGCCGCGCTGAATCAACTTCCCGAAGCCGATCAGGAGGCGATCGCGCGGTTGATTCTGCAAGCAGTCGCGACGAATCAACGTCAGCCGCTAGTGGCCAACCCTTCAGGAGCTAAATCCCAAATTCAGGCAATCTATACCGATGGAGCCTGTGCAGGCAACCCTGGGCCAGGAGGATGGGGCGCTGTTATCTATTTCACCGATGGCACCATCCATGAAATGGGCGGTGCAGAACCGCATACAACCAACAACCGCATGGAAATGCAGGCAGCGATCGCTGCCCTGCAATGGCTCAAACAAGCGGGAACCGATGAAGCAGTGGTGCTTTATACCGATAGCGAATATGTTAAAAATGGCATCACCAAGTGGATCCAGGGTTGGAAAAAGAAGAATTGGAAAACCTCAACGGGTAAGCCAGTGCTTAACCAGGATTTATGGGAAGCGTTAGATGCACTCAACTCTAGACAAGTAGAGTGGCGCTATGTCCGTGGTCACAGTGGTAACACAGGCAACGATCGCTGCGATGAAATTGCTCGAGCTTTTTCCCTAGGGAAGACCCCTCAACTGCGGCAACAATCGACATTGGGCTAGAAGGGGCGCAGCCAACCGTTGGTAGACAGAACCTGGCGAATGCAATCCGCTCCGTGACAGGCTCCGCCTTTCTTAAGGTCGTCTAGCTACACGCAGATTGCTGTTGTATAGCCGATAGCGCCGATTGCAGAGATGTGATTTTAACCGCTGGTTTCCAAAACGGACGATCAACCTGGTTAGAAGCGATCGCACTCACCAACAATTATGAGAGACGCTCCAAATACTGTTACAAAAGCTTGCGGTGAGTTGCGCTATCTTAATGGAGATAAATTTTAGTTTTTAAACTCTTCAGTAGAGAGGCTTCCGCGTTCTTCGTGATGAGCCATGTTCATTCTCAAGAAAATCAAACCCTTTGGATTGTCTTGAGAACAAGAAAAGTAGTGCAAGCTACTTTTCTCACTGTGAACGCGGGAGAGTCTTACCGAATCAGTCGGATTTTGTTCTGAACCCAATGTTTTTGTGCTAGCGCACACCGCTTCTGGGCATTGGTGGGTTTGTTTACGATTGCTTTTATGCCAGATTCAACAACCCCAATGTGGTTGTTTTCTCCCCGATGGGGTGACTCTTCTGGGAGACGATTCTGGACTTGAGCGCAGTTTAGTTAAGGTGCCTTTTTTAATTAGCCAATTAACTACCGATATGCTGCGGCGAGGTCACAGTACCAATGGATGTGCAGTCTTCTCTCCAGCCTGATCTATCTGATAGCTTGCCCCGTGAAGTCAGAGTTGGGCAATTGCGCGATTTGTTAGACACCTTACAAATCGCAGATGAAATCTCAAATCGGCGCTATCTGATCACTAGCTCAGAGCTGGCCGATCTGATGGATGTAAATGCCAGTGCTGTTACCAGCCGGGGGGATAACTGGGTGTGGCGTAACTGGCTGGTCTCGCGGGTGCGGCGCGAGGGCAATCAGATTCTGTGGCAGTTAGAGCGGGTTGATTAGCCAACAACCTAAGCGGGCAGGTCTTCTCACCCAAACCTGCCCGTCAACGCCTAATCTTGAGGGTGGCCTGTTTTCAGGTTAGCGCTGGGTAAAGTTGGTTGGCCCAGTGTAACCCGATGCAGTGGCGAGTTCCTCCAGGGAGCGAATGCCACGATAGTAGCGGCCATTAATTTCCCAGGTAGGAAAGGCAAAGGGTTGCTTCGTTTGTTCCTCAACTTTAGGAGCCGTGATCTGACAAACCTCAGTTTGAGAGTTTTGCCCGTCTGGTGCGCACTCGACATAGTTAAAAATAACGGAGGCTTCCTTGCCAAATAACTCCTTCTGGTCATGGCAGTGAGGGCACCAATAGGCACCATACATCTTTGCCCCAATCTTTTTAAGGTGTTGCGCCAGAGCAATTTCAGCCTGTCCAGAAGAATTTTGAATGGCATATCCTGTCTGTCCAGGGCTGGTTTGAGCCGTTGGATCAGGCTGTTTCCCATCAATGGGAGCATAGATTCCAAGGGTAGTGACCAGGGTTGCGATCGCTACAATTGTGCCGACAAACAACAACTGTCCTATATCTTCCCAAGAACGCCCCAACAGGGTAATGACAAACAAGGCCAGGGCAAATATGGCTGAGGCAATGCAAAACAAACACAGACCCTGCATCCCCAGGGGAGCCACAAACTTGGTGAACATAATGCTCATCAAGTAGCCGCTGAATACCAGCATGGCAGTTGCACCGACAAACAGCAGCAACCAGGTTAAGTTTTCAAGTTTTGTGCGCAGGGAACGGTTTTGTTCTGGTTTTACTACCAATGGGGCCAGAGCAAAGCTAGCCATCGCCGTGTAGGCCAGCAAACCAAACAGGGAGAGGGGCAAGCCAAAGACCGTTGCGTAGGGACTGGCCAGTACCGTATCACATCCCTCGGTCGGGCAGGCGGCAACGGTTTCGCTAAATTTCGTCAGGGTGATATAACCCGTGTTCAGCATACCGAGAACGGCGATCGCTGCCAACATTGGGCGCGACCATTGCTGAATCCAAGGAGTTTTGCGACGACGACTGAGGAGATCAGACATGACTTGTTTACTCGTCCAGCAATATGGGCAGGAAAAAGTTTCGCTTTCGCTACTATTCTGCCCCATCTTGCCAGGCAATGACTGCCTTAATCAACAAGTGCAACAGCCAGCAAGAGAGCATTGATATTATTAAACGACGATCAGGACAATGCATCCTTCAAGTGGCAAACCCCTGCTGGAAACTATTTTGAACTTTGACACAAACTAATTTAGAACTTCCTTTTAACTGTTTAGTTTTAATCCAAGAGGGCATTTGAAACGTATCCGGTGTTTAAAACCGCGACGACCCTCCCCAAGTCTGCTGACGCAGACTCAATCAGATCAAGGTTTTTACTAACCTGCGTCGGCAGGTTTTCTCCCGATAGCCGCGACTTCAGTCGCCAGAGTGACAAAGAGACAGGCCTTTAAAGCATCCTCTAAGAAGAAACTCTGAGATTATCCGTGGCTTGAACACTATTGGCCGCAGCAATCCCGCTGCGAGTGGCTTCGACAAAACGGCTGACGCGATTTGGGTCAATGGGTTGATCGCGCTTACCATGGCGTTTCAGCGAACTAGAGACAATCACCCCATCTGCTGCTTGCATCAGTTTTGCCACATTATCGAGATCGGCCCCGCTCCCCACAAAAACCGGGGTACTTCCAGCAGCGGCTTTGGCTAACTCTAAATCTTCCAGCGAAGGGGGGCTGCCCGTAGCCCAGCCAGAAAGGATCACCGCATCTGCCAACCCCCGCTCAATCGTGTCTTGCACCGCCACAGTTAAATTCGGCGAACTCAGGGGGCGCGCATGCTTAACCAGGACATCGGCAAAGATTTTAACTTCACTCCCCAGTTCTCGCCGGTATCGTAACAACTCATGGGCACATCCTTCAATCAAGCCCTGATCCGTTGCCATCACACCGGTTAACACATTCACTCGGATAAATTGTGCCCCTGTACAGGTAGCGATCGCCAGACCACTGTGAGCATCATTGCGCAACACGTTGATGCCCATCGGCAGCATCACCATTTGCTTGAGTCGATGAATAATCAGACTCATAGCACTGACGACCGCTGGGTCTACCCGTTCTTTAGTGAAAGGTGCATCAAAAAAATTCTCAATGATAATGCCATCCACCCCACCAGAAGCCAGGGCAGTCGCTTCTCTCTCCGCTCGATTAATGACGGTTTTAAGGCTACCGCCCCAGAGGGGAGAAGTGGGCAGTGGCAGTAGATGCACCACCCCAATAATGGGATTGGGTGTTTGAAATACTTGGGTTAAGTCCACGGATGTATTCTGTCTAGGCGGCATTCCAGAGATCTAGCCTACCAAAATCATAGCCTCTTACTGCCCCTCAATCTGCTGAATATATCGCTCGGCTCGGGCTGCATCTTGTCTTCTCCCCTGCTTCAGAAACTGTTCCTTTGCCTGTTTCAGTGCCCTGACGGCCTCTGCTCGCTTTCCCTGCTGTAGCAAGCTCACACCCAGGTTGCCATAGGCTTCAGCGTAGCTTGCATCCAGCTCAATGGTGCGGCGATATGCAGCGATCGCTTCGCTGGTACGGCCCTGTTGCCCTAATACGACTCCCAGGTAGTAGTGGCTATCTGGATCCTCCGAGTTCAGTCGCACCGCTTGCCGAAACGCAGCGATTGCCGCTAATTGATGACCCTGCTGGGCCAAAGCAAACCCCAGATTGTAATGGGCCGCTGCCAATTCAGGATTGAGCTTCAGGGCACGGCGAAAGCTGGCAATGGCAGGTTCTAACTTACCTTGCTGGGCGAGGGCATGCCCCAAATTATTATGACTCTTTGCATCCTCTGGGTTGGCTTGGAGCGCTTGCCGAAAAGCCCGCTCAGCCCCAGGAAAATCTCGCTCAGCTAGAAGACGTTTGCCCTCCGCAACAAAGTCAATGGCCTCTGACAATACAAGCGGCAGAGTAGTGGGCAAAGGGGTTGCGATCGCCGCTCCCGCTGGAGCAACTACTGCTCCCAGCAGCACTGACAAGCCAGGAATCAGTACCCCCAGAGCCAAATATTGGCTGCCTTTACGAGTTTCTAAAGCAAATTGAAACGCCATAACAGTGATTCTTCTGTTGGGCTTGCTTTTATTGTGGTGGGTGCACTCTTGTCTGGCAACTAGGCTGCTATCCCTTGTAGATAAAAGCAGCTTGTAGATAAAAGCAGATACTTGATTGAATCAGGTCTTTTTGCGCTATGCTTATGGACTGTTCTCAGTCCGTACCAGCGCCGATCTTGCCAGTGACACTCAGAAAAGTGCCTGTAACAGATCGTAATAATCTGATTTCTGCGCTAGGATGGTACACGACTGGAGTTGAGCGATCGCGCAGTCAAAGGTGTTGTTAAGAACGACACGTTCAGGGCGAGGGGTGGAGTCCGTCGCATGGGTGGTTTGAGCATTGCTACCCGCGCTATCGCTACAGGATTAAGCCATTTACTCGCAAGAAGAAGTTATTTGTTTATGGGCAATCGGCCAAAAATTGCTGTCTCTCACCTAGGCTGCGAAAAGAATCGAATCGATACGGAACATATGCTGGGCTTGCTGGTGCAGGCTGGCTATTCCGTAGATGATGAGGAAGCGGCAGATTATGTTATTGTCAACACCTGCAGCTTTATCCAGGCCGCGCGGGAAGAATCGGTGCGCACCCTGGTGGAGTTAGCGGAAGAGAACAAAAAGATCGTGATCGCGGGCTGCATGGCACAGCACTTTCAAGAGCAATTGTTAGAAGCATTGCCAGAAGCGATTGCTTTGGTCGGCACCGGAGATTATCACAAAATTGTAGAAGTGATTGAGCGGGTCGAAGCTGGTGAGCGCGTGAACGCAGTATCGGCGACCCCCACGTACCTTGCCGACGAAAAGACACCCCGATACCGCACAACAACGGAGGGCGTTGCCTACCTGCGGGTTGCTGAAGGGTGTGACTACCGCTGTGCCTTCTGTATCATTCCTCATTTGCGCGGCGATCAGCGATCGCGTCCGATTGAGTCAATTGTGGCAGAGGCTCACCAGCTAGCTTCCGAGGGCGTCCAGGAAATTATCCTGATTTCTCAAATTACAACCAACTATGGTCTGGATCTTTACGGCGAGCCTCGACTTGCAGAGTTGCTGTACGCCCTGGGTGAGGTCGATGTTCCCTGGATTCGGATGCACTATGCCTACCCCACAGGTTTAACGCCAAAAGTGATTGAGGCAATTCAGCAAACTGCTAATGTGCTTCCCTATCTCGATCTGCCCCTGCAACACTCTCACCCAGACATCCTGCGGGCGATGAATCGTCCCTGGCAGGCAAATATGAGCGATCGCCTGCTGGATCGAATCAGGCAGGCGCTTCCCCAGGCGGTTCTGCGAACCAGCTTCATTGTGGGTTTTCCTGGTGAAACGGATGCCCACTTCGAAGATTTGTTGGCGTTTGTTCAGCGGCATGAATTTGACCATGTGGGTGTTTTCACCTTTTCACCCGAGGAGGAAACTCCTGCGTTTACTCTGCCTAATCCAGTCCCGCCCTCAGTGATGGAGGCCCGTCGAGACCAGTTGATGGCAATTCAACAGCCGATTTCTGCCCAAAAAAATCAGGCCGAGGTTGGCAAAGTTGTAGATGTTCTAATCGAGCAAGAGAATCCTGAAACTGGTGAATTTATTGGCCGCTCGGCCAGATTCTCACCAGAGGTAGACGGGGTGGTTTATGTCAAAGGCCAGGCCCGACTCGCCTCTTTGGTGCCTGTCCAAATCACCCACGCGGATGTTTATGACCTCTACGGTGAGGTGGCGACGATCTCAAACCGACGGCGATCGCAACCCATGGCCGTCCCCTAGCTTTTAAAGACAGGCCCTCTATTGTTTAAGTGTTTAAGCATTTTTACTTTTCACAGCGAATTTAGTCCTTTTCATCTCTGGTAAACACGATGACTCTCTCATTTCATAGCCTCGGCTTGTCCGATGCCCGCATTCGGTTTCTCGAATCCATTGGTTTTACAACACCGACTCCGATCCAGGCAGAAGCGATCCCCCACTTACTTTGTGGACGCGATTTAGTTGGTCTGGCGCAGACGGGTACGGGCAAGACAGCCGCCTTCTCATTGCCAATGCTAGAGCGAATCGACGTCAAGCTGCCTGTGGTGCAAGCCCTTATTCTGACTCCAACGCGCGAGTTGGCGATGCAGGTTTCCCAAGCGATTCGGAGTTTCAGTGACGACCGCCGTCTGAAAATTGCTGCCATCTATGGTGGACAAGCGATTGAACCACAAATTTCGAAGCTACAGCGGGGTGCCCAAATTGTGGTAGGCACGCCGGGTCGCGTTCTAGATTTGCTCAGCCGGGGAGACTTGAAGCTGAATCACCTCTCCTGGATGGTGTTGGATGAAGCCGATGAAATGTTAAACATGGGCTTTATTCAAGATGTTGAAAAGATTTTAGCCCAGGCTCCGATTGAGCGCCAAACGGCCTTCTTTTCTGCCACGATGGATGCTTCTATTCGCAAGCTGGTCACTAAGTTTTTGCGATCGCCGATTAACGTCACCATTGAGCAGCCAAAAGCAGCTCCTACCCGAATTAATCAGGTGGCCTATACAGTGCCACGGGGTTGGAGCAAGTCGCGGGCACTGTTGCCCATTTTAGAACTGGAAGACCCTGAGTCAGCCTTGATTTTTGTGCGCACTCGCCGGTCAGCCGCAGAACTTACCAGCCAACTGCAAGCAGCAGGCCATAGCGTAGATGAATATCATGGGGATCTAAGCCAGTCGCAACGGGAGCGGCTATTGCTGCGCCTGAAGCAACGCCAGGTGCGCTGGGTAGTGGCGACTGACATTGCGGCACGGGGAATTCACGTTGATGACCTCACCCATGTGATCAACTACGACCTGCCGGATAGCGTGGAAAACTATGTACACCGAATTGGCCGCACGGGCCGAGCGGGTAAAGAGGGCACAGCCATTTCCATTATTCATCCCCTGGATAAGCGCAAACTGAGGGATATCGAAGCCCATATTCGGCAGCGTCTCACCTTTGCCTCAGTGCCAACCCGAGCTGAGATTGAAGCTCGCCAGTTGGAAAAACTCCAATCTCGTGTGCGGGAGGCTCTGACGGGTGAACGCATGGCATCCTTCTTACCGATTGTGGCACAACTGGCCGAAGAGTTTGAGCCTCACGCGATCGCAGCAGCGGCTTTACAAATGGCCTACGACCAGACTCGCCCTGCCTGGATGCGTGCCAGTAGTAGTGAAGTTATCGAAGATGGGAACAGTTACAGTGGCTCTTCTAACAAGCAACGACCCATTCGCCGTAATCGCACATCAGTGTCTAAATAAGCTCTAGAAAACTCGCCCCTGACCCTAGCAACGTCAGGGAAGACTCGCCCTCTTGATTTGTGTATCACAGGGAATCTATCCAGTTTGAGCAAGAATGCTACACTCTTAAGAAATTAGGCGTTGGGCACGCTTGCTCCGAGTTAAGGCTTGCCTTTTCCCCTGTTAACCGCTTGTGTCATTTGTTGATTAAGTAGGAAAGATTGCTGCTATGGATATTGGGATGCTACTCACTGTTCTGTCCAACTTCCTGGGTATCTACTCACTGCTGTTGTTTATCCGGATTTTGTTAAGTTGGTTTCCCAATGTTGATTGGATGAGCCAGCCTTTTGCTGCGTTGAGCCAAATTACTGATCCTTACCTCAACGTTTTCCGCTCTTTTATTCCGCCTCTGGGTGGAATTGACTTTTCCCCGATGCTGGCAATTATTTTGCTCCAGTTCGTTCAACGTGCCCTGGGGAGCGTTGCTGTCCAGGCATCGCTTTACTAAAGCAATTGGATCCAAAGCCTTTTGTGCTTTGACAAGCTGATCAATTCGTCAGCTTTTTTTTCTTTGAGCCTACACTGAACACTCGTAGCGTTCGAGGAGTTGCTGTAATCGCTGAATCGCTTTTGCCTCTGAGCAATAGTCCTGAGCAAATTGAAGGGCTTGCTTGCCCAAGATTGCACATTTTTCTGGGTTATTCCACAGTTCTGCAATGGCTATGGCCATTGCATTAGGGTCAAGGGCCTTGCAGGTTATGGCATTCTGTCCGTGGCACACATAGTCGCTGACTCCTTGGGAATTAGTGATGATAAAGGTCTTTCCCAGATGCATGGCTGCAACCAGAGTCACATGCCCACAGGGAACTTCCGTATTTTTTAAGGGAATGACGGTGAAGCGTGAATACTTGAGCAGGTTCATGGCATGACTGAAGGGAATGTTTGTAAAAGTCTTAACATTCGAGGGTAGTTTTAAATTTGTCAGGTTGTGGGGTCTAACAACTAAAATCAGGGGAATCTCCGGCAACTGCTCCATTGCCTTGATTAAAGTTGGATAGTCGCGGGAATTACCACCAATTGCACAGATATAGTCACCGGTTTGCAGTGGCTCTTGGGGTTCGACAATTGGCTGAGATACACTCCAGAGGCTAGCCTCAAAATGTTCTAGCGGTCGATTAAAGTGTTGACTATAAAGTTGTTTTTCAAAGCTGGAATACACCCCAAAATAGCTGACCGACTGAAAGGCCCAGCTCATAAATCGGTGTTTAACACCCCTGGGCAACTCTGGAAAATTAAAGGAAAGTGCAAGCTGCTTGATAGACACTCCCATTAGCCGCGAGAACAGCCCACACCAAAAAGTAAATCTCGGATCATGGGTAATCAGTAAATCACTCTTTTGCCTCTTCGCCGTCTGAATTGTCTCAAATGCGGCACGGATAGCGGCTAGATTGGGGCGACGGACTCGCTCTTCCAAGCGGTTTTTAGGCTTATCGTTAAAAAACGTCCATTCATAACGAGTGGGATCTAACTCACTGGAGAATGAGTTCCATTGCTCGCCAAAGTAGGGGGTACAGCAAAGAATTCTAAGTTTGGATTTTGCTTCCGCCATGATTGCATTTGACCTTTTCTTGCGTTAACCCTGTTAGAGCTTACTGGTCGGCAAGCCATTTCCTAGCCTACTATTCCCCGATTGTTTGACTCAACATCAGTTTGCGGCTCATCGACACAAGATGCCCATCATCCAACTGTGCGTAAAATCAACAAAAACTCCTGGCTCTCTTCAGAAGAACCAGGAGCGGGCTAGTTTGAAAACAACGGAGTTTAATAGCGGATGTACTGCTTTGCAACCCAGTTGCCACTAGCCAGTTGAGACCAGGTACGTCCGCCAGAGAAACTTTCGCGCCCGGTGAGGGCAACCCGATCGCCCCGATAGAGTGCTCCGACTACAGAGCCACCGGGACTGGTGCGAATTCGCACACCGTTACCGGTAATGGTTGCTCCTCCTGCAATTGGGCGATCGCCACCAGCGACGCTCACAAACTCACGGGCAATCCAATTACCACTGGCCAACTGTGCCCAGGTATAGCCGCCCGCATAACTTTGCCGACCCGTGAGAGAAACACGGGTGCCACTGCTCACTCGACCCACAATGGCACCATTTGGGGCTGAACGAATTCTCACAACACCGCCGGTCACAACCGCGTTTCCAGAAATGGGAGCCGTACCGCCGCCCCCTCCACCGGGACCTAAATTCGTGGGCAGCCCAAGAGCTGCCAGAGTGCGTGGCCCGGCAATCCCATCAACGGCCAGACCTGCTCTTCTTTGAAAGGCGCGCACAGCATTTTCCGTTCTGGGGCCATAGATACCATCGTTGGCGACAGGTAGGGTAGCTTGCAGACGAGTAACACCGGAACCCCGGTTCCCAGGGCGCAACAGGGCTTGAGCCTCTTCCGCATGGCCAAGGGTGGCAGCCGCAACACCCACTGCGATCGCCCCAACCAGCACAGTTTGGGGGACAGGCAATTTCAACTCATTAAAAGACCGCAGTTCAGGAGCTGAATTGGAGTCTTCAAAATTAACGGCTGTTTGAAGATAAGCAAATGTTTCCATAGCGCACATAAAACCCATCGATAGAGGATAACGCGACTCGGAGGCGAGTGAACCGTTGACCTGTCGTGAGGCTGATAGTCAATCAATTAAACTGCACGCTGACAAAACCCTGGTGAGTTAAATATCAAGCTTCTAACATTTTGACTGGTAGAATCAGCCCAAAGAGGGAAAACTTTCACTTTCGTCTATCTGCGATACTAACAGATTGCAAATCGTCGGTAAAGCAGTCGAATCGGTCAGAATGAAATAATTCCATTTTTACTTTGCCTGTGGAAATGGCGAAAATCCTTCACTCGATTGGGCGATTATCGACCGTGCGATCGCTGTGAATTTGCACTAAAGTTTCTAGCTCAAAGGACTTCAACAGCTATTTCCCTATCTGTTAATTATCATTGCAGTTCTGCAACTCAACCGATAGGATTAGCGTCTGCGTCTCTACGAATCAAAGCGATTGGGAATCTGACGACTAGATCACAGCGTCAAGAAATTGCCCAAATGGACTCAGGAACGACACTGAAAAATTTAGCGAACTAATGCAGTGCAGTCTGTTACCTGTTTATTAGAGAGAACTGGTCTATACACTCTCTGGCTTTCATATTCCGCAATCATCTGCCCCAAATTAGTCTGCTAAAGTTTGGGAAGGTTCGTTCTCCAGTAGGGAAAAAGTGATAGAGCGTTGCTATTAAAGGAACGTACAGAAAACCTAAACTTTTGCTAAATCCAGAACTTGAGCTTTGCCCATGGAAAACGACAGGTTTTAAGTTGGCCTTGGTTTAGCAATCTCCATAGATTGATCCATGGGGGCAGAAGCCACCGCTTGACAAGTAAATGGTTTGTGCAAAGTGTAATAGTTCAAATGTGCTGTTTTTTGACTGAAATTGGATTGCGATCGTAAAGAGTTTTGATGTTGCGAATTTAAGCCAAGATCAAGCATTGCTACAGAACGGATGATTGCTTGCTTTTGGCTAAAAAGTCGAATCTCTTTGGGGTTCCTCCCTTTGGGCAAAACATCTGCCAAGGCGAGCGCATCCAAAGGTTGGCGGGAGACCCTGGCGAATAGCATTCGCGGCTATACAAACCAAGTCCGCCTACGCAGACTGAGGATCTTAAAACCCGCGAAGGTGGGTTTAGATTGTGTAGATGCGGTTTTAACCGCCGCTCCCCCAAACTTGCTTGAGTTAAGACAGCAGTCGGGTTGGGAATGCCAGCCCAGGGAAAATCTCCCATGTCCTTTTTTGCAGGCGTCCTAACATGTCTGCGTAGTTTTATACCACTGGTTTTAGAGATTAAAAACTCAGATGAATTTCTTGGCGTTGCTGGTTGCGTTGTAAGGTT